>Ga0209611_10002649_pt1 | contig 31493 bp, 24 predicted proteins | sample S1TSphgellanicum_3_FD_187693 | JGI IMG/M metagenome (GOLD analysis project Ga0209611, IMG submission 187693) | Host-associated microbial communities from peat moss isolated from Minnesota, USA - S1T2_Fc - Sphagnum magellanicum MG (SPAdes) (version 2) | ecosystem: Host-associated > Plants > Peat... | reverse complement strand
AGTTAAAAGTTTCAAAAAAAAATTAAAACGCTAACCAAGTTTAAAGAAACCGGGGGACTTCACAATGGCCGAAGGTCATGGGCACCCACTAGTATGTGTATAAGCCTAAAAATATCCTTTGCATGAAAACTTTCACTCAAAAGAAATGGGGTACAATGGTGTTTTACTATGCACACATCAATGCAAAAACTTAAGTCATGATTTCCATTGAGATCCATGCCTTCAACAAGATTAATTTTGTCCATGGTTGTTAAAACATGCATAAAAAATTGTCCAAATGTTTGATGCCACATGTCATTCCTTTTAATCTTGGTGCTACATTTTGCAACCAAGGATTTACACAACTCCAACCAATTTATGTAATCTTCTTTTTTGAACAACCTTAACAATCATTTTATTTAAATCAAAAGATTTCAACCAACATTTTGGTCATTTCAAATTTCACTTTAAAGATTTGATTTATTAATTGACTAATCAATAATAATTGTTTTGCCAACTTTAAAACATACAACATATCCCCAATACACTTGGAAATCCTATTTAACAAGTTGAAAACAATAGTGCCTTTCCCACATATACCAAACGTATTATTGTTTTTAAAATATATATTTTATGATTCAAAGTAAACTCTTCAAAGGTTAAGAATACTTCCTTCTAAAATGTTAGATGTTGTGAAGCTTTAGAATCAACAAACCATGCATCCTTGAAAATTGTAAAAATAAATAAAGTAGTCACAAAAAGTTCAATTTTTCTTACTGTGGCAACTTGTGAAGAACTTTTGAATTTGTTCTTCTAATTTTGTTTCTTTTTAGAACATTTTCTTGTAAAATGGCTTTTGGTGACATAATTGTAGCAAGTCACTTTCTTTTTTTTCTTTTCATTTTTGAACTTCTTTTAATTTACAACCTTTTTGAACTTCCTAGAAACACCCTTAGCAATTAATGTTTCATGTCTTGTACCATGGTTAAACAACATTTCTCATTTACATTGTAATTTTTTTTGCAATAATCATTCACATATTAATTCCATAAACAATTAATTAGTTTGGGTATTAAATGAAACCACAAAGGTTCATGGACAAAAAGAAACCTTTTAAAAAAGTGAATGCCAAATCTTCATTAAAAACTTGATGATCAATGTTTGGTAATTGATTCATAATCATCAAAAGCTTTTCAATATGAGCTTACACCAAGGTGCCTTCCTTCAACTTAAGATTGTAAGCTCTTAACATAATTACAGCCTTTTACCAACGTTTATTCTCTCAAATGTTGCACAAAGATTGTACCATGCATCTTTTACAATTTCTACATGTGTTACATGATGCAACAAATAATCAACAACATTTAAAAAAATTGTTCCATAAGTCAATTTGTCTTTCTTCATGAATAAATGGTGTTCAAGAGTGATTCCTTTACAAACAATCTCTCCAAATTCAACTTCTAATGGCAACAACTCTTTTGAGGTGATCTCTTGCAAAAAAATTTCATGTAAGAAAAATTTCGTTGTTACCTTCCATGTATGAAAGTTATTGCCATTTAACTTTTCCATATTTAAAGCACAAGAAGTGGATGCCATAATTGTAAGTAAAATAATGCTAGATAACAAAACACCTTAAAATTTGAAATGACAAAATGCTAGAAAAACAAAAAATACACCCAATGCTTCAAAGCTACCATACCAGGTTGAAACTTGACAACAAATCAATGAGAAAATAGAAACGATAAAAACATTGATTTTTAATGAGCTCTCCACCCAACCTTAGGATCACATAGATGTTATTACAAACCTTGCATTCCACCCTTGAGATTTAGCCTACTATTGAATAGGATGTGAACACCTACATGTACTTGCTACCTACCTAAAAGTGCATGCTCGAGGTCATCATCTCATGCAAATGTCACCTCCCCTTAACTAGAGTGAATCAACACATGCATTAAAACATTTCACAATAAACTTAACTACAAATATTTAAGTAAACTTACCTAAGATATCTCTTAGTCCCAAAAGCATGTGCATGTAATCTCAAGTAACTACAACTTCATTTAAGAGAATTAAGTAACTTGGTAGGAAGTTGATATCCAACATATGCAATCCCCACTTTTAATTTGTTGTAAAAAACTTGCTAGCTATGCAATCTCAAATTGTATTTAGTGCATACATGGACTAGAACCTGGTTTTTGAATTGGGTTTGGAGGCTCTTGAAATTGAGAATATGTGCCAAAATTGGAGCCCCATGGCTTAGAAATTTGAAGAACCTAGGCCAGACTTGCACCTAGAGAATCTGCCGACATTTTTCAAAGTGTCAGATCTGAGACCAAAGCTTCTCTTAACAAGGAAGAACCAGCCCACACCAGTACCTGCCTTGGCATTTGATTTATGAGGGATAGGAATTTTGTGTCATCTAGAGTTCTTCCAACGGGTGGCAAGCACTGCATGTTAGACTACTTGGTTGTTTGTGAAATCATGTACTTCTGGAAGCAACAGGAAGGCTCAGCCCTTATGTTGGCTAACTACATGAAGAAATCATAAACTGATAATGCAAAACAATATGGATAAGTTAATGCAACATGTTTGTTTCTTGTACCCCTTTCTCATTGCTATTCAGCCTGCTGAAATTGAAGCCAATAACTTCAAAGCACAACTGGAGTCAAATGTGTATGAATTTCTCAATTTTGAGAAAGCAAAACAAACTATATTTTCAAGTTCCAACCCACAAATTTCTTTGGGAAATGTTGCCATTTTCATTTTGTGAAATGATAAATCCTTGTGCATATAAAGGTTCTAACTGGAGAAATTATACCTGTGCATATTTCACCAAGGCCATGTGTGTTTTTCGTATTCAATCCTGGCTCTTCTCTGCATACTCGGGGGTGTGACAAACAGCCATCATATGTAACATGTACACATCTTGTCTTGATCTCAGGCATCTGTCGTGAATCAACATGCCAATCCCAATGATCCTCCCATGTCCTGGGGAAAATTCCCGAAGTTCAACTCCCAAAAATTCAAGTAGTAGGGTGTGGAATTGCTGACTTGATTCCCCAGGCTCTGCTCATATGAAGATGTTCATATGCTGGCATTTCCCAATCCTCGTTATTTCTGGTAGCGATATGCAAAAGATCAAGGAGGAGACTGAGCCAGGAGGTTGAGGGAGTAAGGGAGGCAGGGCTGGAGGCAGGTGGGTGGTTTAGGGGCCTGCTTGAGTCATTCAATAGCACTTTGAGAACTGACATTTACTCAGGAGAGACATGAAGTAAGATCCTCTCCAAATTAATGGGAAAATTTTCTCCAAGTAAATGGTGGTGGAGATCCATTGCTACATAAAAATCAAGTGGTGTGATTCCTCTGAAGCCCCTTTCTTCACCCTCGGCTGAAGTTCCATCTGCTGGGACTCTGATGCTATCAAGTGGCCAGATCCTGCTAACATGTTTTTGCTCTGCGAAAAAGCTAGCTTCCTGCTTTAGCTCTTTCTGCAGATAACCCACACCACCATTCTCTTTACAAGAACCTGATTTTTCTCTGTTTCCAGATCGCTTTGATTGCACCAGCTCAATTGTTGGCTTCATCAATGCCTTGAGGTAGAGGTCAAGGGCCAGGTTAACCACGTTTGCACAGTCAATGCTCACTCCTTGCAATCCGTTCTCAAAGACTGCACCCTGTTGTATTCGTTGCTGCATTGTCTCTGTGTCTGGCAACTCACTTGCATTGAGGCAATCACTATCCAATGCATCCCCAAGCATTGTAAATTTGATGGGTGATGGCAGCACGGTCACACTTGCTGCCTGGCCTGCACTTCCTAAACTTGGTATGCAAAATGGTATGCCTAATGGTGGCTGTATGTAACTACTCATCCAAATGATTCCCTGCTCTTCATCCTCATCTTCAACATCCTCCTCATCTTCCTCTTCCTCCATCTCCTCCTCTTGCTCCATCTCCACATGTGTGGGTTCAATCCCAGCAGATTTGCTGTTAGCATACAAATGGTGATCACAGTATCTGGGTCGCTTTGAAGGTGGTGAACTCAAGCAATCATCGAGACTAGACTGCTCAAAAACTATGTTTGATTGTTGTGACGGCCGCAACAGATCTGGTGAGTCAAGATTAGCATCCTCCAAACTCCTATGTGCATCATCCTCACTAGGGGTGCCTTCTGAGGTTGCTGCTTCCCTCCTGTGGTTTCCAAGAGGGCTTGACCTTTCTGCAGCCTTATGGACACAATTTCCAGACCGCCCTTTACGGGACAAGATGACGAAACCATCTTCTCCATTTGATCTGATTGGCTGCAATCCAGGGGACAATGGCAGTGAAGAAAGTTCAGATGGAGTCACAGGCTTGCGATGTATACCTTTCACAGGCTTGGAGATATCATTGATCGAAGAAGGCCGAACTGGTGCTTCTGCACAATAGGCATTTGTGAAGATGGCGTGCACAAACTGGTTATGAAGGACAAGATTCTCCTTGCCAATTGTTGATGGCACAAGCCTGTCAAGCTCTCGCTTGGTCAGCTGGTAGCTCAGAAAGCTTGAAAGCAGACCGCAATACCGTGACTCCTTTGTTGGTCCCAAGAGCTTATAAAACTTGGACTTGAATTCTTGTAAATTGATGTGCACTGTGTGCTGCATCGGCGCCATTTTGCATCCCTGCCCTTTTTTCCTGTCGCTCTTTCTTCCTTGCTCCTCAACTTCACTATGTTCTATAAAACCTCAAGTAACCCCTTTCTGGAATTCATTCTCTAATCTCAGCAGGCTGCCACTTGAACTTTTGTGATGTGTCTATAGGTACCTGAGGTAAATCACTTCCTGGAGGTGGTCACAAAACCTTGGTCCAATGCTTGTGATCCCCACAGAAATAAACCCTACTTTCAATTCCTCAGAAAAACTCACTAACCAATCTACGGTTTTTCTTCAAAAAAATGGAGAAAATGTTTTGCCCCACCACCTATTTGCTTACACGAAGATGATACTTCATCTCTTTCTCCCTCCCTCCCCCATTCCTTCATTTCCTTCCCAGCCCTCCCTGTGCTTCTGAACTATGAATTTTTCCGTGCTTCTGAACTATGACCTGTTATTTGCTTCTGAACTTTCTCTGTCCTTCTGAACTATGAACTTCGCTGTGCTTCCAAACTACGATCTCTTCCTGTGTGTAAGAGATATTGCATGAGGGTGGATGACCCAGTAGAGAAAGATTGATGGGAAGGTCAAGAATACCAGCAGTAACTCATCTCCATTTCTTCACAAAGAGATTGACCAGGCATAGAAAAAACCATGAAAAAAAATTTCGCACAGCAACATTTGCAGAACTGTGTCCAAGAGATATGGGTATCAGTAATCCGTAAAACTAAAAACGTTCAGAGTGGAAGCCCTGTGATAGATACTACTACTACTACTACTAAAGGCTTTCCTTTCCTTTCCTTTCCTTTCCTTGTTTCTCACTTGCTTCCCCAAAACACAAAATCATCACATAGAAAGTCTCAAAGAAAGATGCACAAGTCTCAAATTTTCTCAACAGAACAAAAGAACAAAAATCGGTGGGTAACCCACCTCTTGATTCTTCCTTGACTAGACGCTTGAACATCACACTCGCTGCATCAGCATCGAATCCATTACCTCCCCCATTCTTCTCCTTTCTCCAAAGACACAAACACAATGCGCTTGCGCGAGCGAGCCCGATCGCTGCTCCTTCCTTCCCTTGTGTCTTCCCCGGGAAAGCTCACTGGTGGAGCTCACCCAGGTCGCGGACCCACGGTCAGATATCCTGACTACCGGTCGGTGGGTCGGAGAAGAAATAGATGAACACTTCTGTTCATTCTCCTTACACACGAAGTCGCATGGAGCAATTACCAAGAACGGAAGCCACAACCCATGGATGAAAAATCCAAGAGTATCCAAAATCTCAATGACTTCCTTCTGTTCATTCTCTGTACACTTCAAAGACACACGGAACAAGTGACAAATATGGAAGAAACAGATAATGGATGAAAAAATTCAAAAGTTTCTAACAATTTCCATCTGTTGATTCTCTCTACACAGGAAGAAGCACGAAACAATTACTAAGAACGAAAGCCACAGTTCATGGATGAAAACTCAAGAGTATTCCAAATCACAGTGATTTCCTTCTGTTCATTCTGTGAACACCTGAAAAAGTCATTCGGGCCAATTACCAACTAAGCAAGGCACAGATCATGGATGAAAAACCCAAAGATTCCAACAGTTTCCTTCTGTTCATTCTCTCTGTTCCAAACAAAGACATATATTGGAGCAATTACCAAATGTGGAAGCTACAGTTCATGGATGAAAAAATACAAGAGAACAAGGGGTTTGTCACACCACAGCCTTGCCATTTACATTAAAAGGTGTCTTAAGGCAAAAAGAAGAATTATGGAAATTCAAATATTTCATCATGCAATAACATAATCCTTCAAAACCATCCTCCAAAAGAAAACAAAATCCTTCACCATATCACAACTTTATAACTACTCTCAAGTTTCAGCACAAGCCAAAACATCATCTTTCAAAAATCCTCATATAAAAGAAGACCTACTACCTAGGGGCCAAAGTCGCTTAATGGCTTAAGCTACTACACTCTACAATGGATCTAAACACAATATCCTTGCCTTGGTAGGCAAGGCTAATTAAAAACTCCGACAATGTCTAGACTCCTTATCAACAGGGCCCCAGAAAAAACTCTTGTCTATTCTCTCAATGTAACATCCTCCCCTCCATCACTCCTCCGAATCCACAAAACCATCTTCTTCTGCACTCAATCCTGTCCCGCTGCTTTTGTCAAATCTCATGCAGCTCCCCAGTAAGTCCCCAAACAGTTTCACCTTGACCACCACTTTGAGTGAACAACAATATATCACACATTTGGTCACACAAAACACCTCACAGATCTCGCAATCTTGTCACAAAAATTTCCCAACACACCATCGAACCTGTATGTCTTCCTGAACCTGTCATCATCTCCATGCCATCTCCAAATCTTTATTGCTATACATGTTACAAACACTAGTATGATGCTTGCACAGTCAAGTTTTTTGCTTCTGCACATCTACAACACATGTCAAACACCTCCCCCCCACCCCCACCCCCTACAGTAACATAAACTTCTATCATCAAAAATTGAGAAGAGCTCCCTGAATTCAACTGCATCTCCAATTGCTCAGCATTGTTGTCTTATCCAAACACACCAAACACTCACAAGCACACATTAGCAACAGTTTCTATTCTGGATAGCTTCATTAACACAGCGGCATCCTCCTGCACACTGCTCTAGCTAAAAACAACTCATCCTTCATCTGCTCCATAACAGAAATAATCAACACACAAGCACACACAAAAAATGCATATCACTTAGCTATCAATTTTCTGTGGACCAATACCCAACAATCTCCCCACTTGCCTCTTTTAAAAAAACAACATCCCTTCTGGTGTCACTTTTGCCAACTATTGCATTCCTTAAGGTAAAGCCTACTCCATAACTCAAGTTTGATGGCACATACCATTTTGAGGCACACTTTCACTACATCAGAACAGAGCTCTTCTCAATTGCAGCAACTAATGTTTCAAGCTTTTTCTTGCTTGAGATTTTGTTGTTAGTAGGAGTCAATTGGTAGATCACCATTTGCATTTCAAGCAACAAGGAAATACCATTACTATCAAATGCCACATTTAACCAATCACCTCACTACAATGTAGAAGCATCAAAGACACATGCACTTTGTAGTATCAATCAGGTTAAACAACATCACATCCTGTCATTTTGAAGACAATCAAAACACTAGAGACTCTGTAGAACAATCTCCTTGAGATTCAGAAGACAGACCATCTGTTATTAGGTCAACATTTTCTCCATAATAATGCACATCTCTGCATCATTTAGTTGAATGTGATGAGCACCCAAACACATGATAACAGAGAGGAAACACCTAAATAACAGCCAGTGTATCTTCATACTCGATTGCAAGTTCCAAGCTGCTCATAGTACATGGACCCACCCACAATGCATCCTTCAATGGAAGTACACGCTGACAGTAAGAGTCAGAAACTCCTTCATATGCTTTAACATTGCTCAATAGTCATCCAAGCCAAATGCCACAAAGATTCCTACTTCAGTAATTGGAGTCTTTGGGCTCAAGACCTCTTCTTCATTTTCCACTTAACACATGGAATAAAAACTGAGTCACCAATCAAAACAATCAGAATGATAGGGTGAAACAATGTTCAGTCCTTTCATCAGAAACTAATCAATACACCTGCAACAGATCCTTCAATAGAAGTACACGCTGTAAGTAAGAGTCAGAAACTCCTTCATATCCTTCAACATTGCTCAATGCTCATCCAATCCAAACAACACAAAGATTCTTACTTCAGTAATTTGGAGGCTCTGGGTGCAAGAACTCTTCTTCATTTTCAACTGAATGAATGTCTCCCACTTAACACATGGACTACAAACTTAGTCACTAATCAAAACAGTCAGAATGAAAGGACGAAACCAATGTTCAGTTCTTTCATCAGGAACTAATCAATACAAAAATCTCACTTCAAAGTGCTCTTCCATCTTTGTGCTTCCTAGGAAAAAATTCCCTCCTTAGGAATGACTCTACATACCAACAATCAATAGTGATCCAGGTGCTTCTGAAAACTTAAATTGGCAAAAGATCTAGAAAGAAAACTCACAACCTAAGAAGGGAGAAACTGAATCAAAATTTGGCAGGTTGTGCAGGTACTTCCAGCCACTATTGCTTTGTGAATCTCAAGATAACTTACCGAGCAGTCAATGCCTCAGCAGCAACGGCTGTGGCTGCTACATTGCTGGCTAAGGTGTAACTGCGGAGAGCTAACTGCTTGGACTTCTCTATGATTTGCTCATACCTGTGAAGTACCCAGAAAGTTATCAGTGTTGAGAACCAGTCAACTCTTCTGTGTCTTGACAATCATCTAGATTAGCAAAAAATTGCCATATACATACACATCACAGGAGACATGATATCTAGTAGAAGAGTATAACTAGACATAGATCACTCATGATTTTCAAAGAGACAGTGATTCCCCTCCGGCACTACATAGGTAACAACAAGATGGTCGCAGATAACAATAGAGTACTTACACATTAGGATGTTGGGTACCCATGACAACTGTGCCCATTTTGGAGTCGATCTTAGCATCAAGGCGTGCATTGCGGATGAGGTTCACAATCCATCTCTCAGCATCATCATATTTCATGTTCAGTTTCTGAGACAACATCCTGCCAAAAACAACAGCAACCCCAATCAACATTAATCCTTACAGTACATCCACATGACTCTTACAGTATGCTCCAAATTGCAGCAAACAAGAATCAAACTAGCTGAGCTTCAGTAAGCTCTGGATTCCTGACCATGCCCTTGTGCTAATTTGGCATTAGCTTAATTGGTGAGCAGAGAGCACATGCTCAAATTAGGATTCCAGTTCATACAGCCCAGAAAACATGTCCAAGATTGTTGCTGGAGCAGTCTAGTGCTAACACTGCACATAACAAACCCCTCACACCACTGAATGTCAGAGTTGTTACCCAATGTCAATGCACTGGTGTATGCGGCAGTATGTCTCAAAGATAAAAAGTCGGGCATTCTCAAGAAACTCATCACGCAATGGAATGGTCAAAAACCCATTCTCCTGAACTTGCTTCCCCAAAAAGAAGTCATTCACAATCACCTGCATATCAACCAGCCATCAACAATGCCATTAAAACAGATATGATGTTGCAAACCATGCCTTCTGAAGTTAGGGGACAAACAACCATTGAAGAAAATTGGCTGTTCTGCACTACTGATTGACCTGGACACTGAGTAGGAGCTCTTGCACTTGCCAGTAGAAGTTCAATACCAGCAACTCATAGAATCAGATATAGCAAGAATCACCATCCCTGACTCATGTGACTTTTCCTCAGATCTTATTTTATCACACCACATGATGTAGCTTATGAGTTGTCCAAAGTTTGGACCGGTCTCATAAAGGATAATTTTACATTCAAAGTTGAACTCTGCAAATATAAACCTCTACAGCAAACCTATCTTGATGTATCAAAACTTTCACAAGAGTTCCAAATTTTCAAAAAGCTGTGGTGATTGAACCCTCCAACAGAAACAGACCACTTCAGCTAATTGCTTCAGGGCAATCTGACCACAATGGCCTCATTGTGCCTGGCGAAAACTTTCAAGGATCAAATCAGAAGATATGCTCATTCAAAAGTATGGTCCATCTGCAACACAACTCACAGTTAAAACAGCAGAAACCCTATAAGATCCCCAACATTTGGTCAACTACTGCTAGTAGGTCTCACCTCCTCACATTCACGCAATTTCAGCTCAGCACCTTCAAAGTCATAGTTGACATATAGGCACTCCAGAAACTCTGTGATAGGGTCACTGTATGTGTAGTGCTCCTGCTGAATGACTTTGATCAAATCCTTCAGCATATTTCTCCGTCTTTTGTTCACAATTGCAGCTGTAGCCAGGTAGCGCAAGAGATGGTGCGCATTTGTCTGAATAGCATTCAGATACCTGCAAAAGAAAGAACTACTAGTTTGTCTCATATCCCCAAAAACAAAAATCAAAGTTGCACAGAGCATATGCCACTAGAAATATCGTCCGGTGACCTTGATATGTCAGCATTCAGGGCAAACCTTTCTGAGAAGAAAAGGTCGATAATTCCATTCCTCCCATTCTCATGGTTGAAGAAAATAAACAGACTCCAGTGCATCAGCCATGTGCGTTGCTGCAACTGGTTGAGTGGGGATGAAAAATTCTGTTACCACCCAAATTCACACATTGCAATGTCACATGTCCTTCAATGCCCACACAACAGATTTACACATCCCAATGTGACACATCCTTCAATGTCTCCATGTCACCATATTCAAATCCTACATAACATTCAGTTCAGAATTTCAAACCTTTGAGTCAATGATCTCTTTAAGCCGGTTCAACTCTTCAACTGCCACATCCCAATTTTGCATCAGCACCTCAGCTGCAAGCTTGCCCCACAATGCACTGAAGCTGCGATCACTGTTGGTGCACAAAGTGCGGTACTGATAAAGGTAGTCTGATGCACCAGAGTAGTTGCCACACTCAAACTGGAATTTGGCATAGTCATACAGTGCCTCTATTTGCTCAGTGCCAATCTGCATTATTGCATGAAGTACATAAGCTGAGTTAACGTACTGCATCAAATAGAGCACAGATTTCATGGTATAGAAGTAGTGAGAATTTTCTTCTTACAATCCGGATTTACATACTTACGCAGTCATGACTGCTAGCTAACTCAGAAACTGTGAGTACTACTTTCTTGCTATATTACTACTTACAATATCAGATTTGACAACATATCAGTAAACAGGACAAAAGGGCAAACCTAGCCTTAAAGAACAGAGAGAAAACAATAAAAAGAAAACTGAGCACCAGTTTGAACATTGGCAACATGAATAGTAGTGACCAGCTACCATAACATCCCCACTGACTTCATTAGCCCCCACTGATGGGTGGAGGTCAATGTCATGTGTTAACTGACATGCTGAGTGAGTTTCTGGCAGTAACAGGAAGATACAGCTATACACTAGTTAACTCAACAAACCTGAAAGAGAAGGAGAACATCATGTAAACCCAGGAACACAAAAAGAAAAAAGACCCAAACAAGGAAAAAGGAAGACAAAAGGAGAGAGAAACGAGATGGAGAACTTCTTCCACTGTACTGAGACAAGAAAACGAAGTGCACTGAAAAGTTTAGACCTGCTCACCTGATACTTGTCCCGTAGCATTTGGAGGTTGTACTGCTTGTCAGAGCGAAGCTCCTGTACTAGGGCAGGGTTCTGCAAGAAACTGATGAGAGGTGCTGCTGATTCCTCCAATAGCTTCAATCGCCCCACTACTTCCACCCTCCTGTCCACCATCTCTGCTTACCAATTCTCGTCAGTAATGGAACCTCAAAACCACTGAACCCTATCATATAACCTTTCATCTGCCGTATTTTATAGCATTACTGCAGATGGCTTCACTGCAACCAATACACTGGTAGCCAAGGCCTCGTGACCACATTGCAAACGGCTGTGAGAATCAGATCCAGCGTGCAGTAGTTGCAATAGGATTTCTCGCCATTCAAATTCTAGGAAATTAAGCAGCTTCCAAGTCCTTGAAAGCAAACATGGTCCTTGCAACAAATTTCCCTAGGCACGAAGTGACGTCCTCCAACAAAGAACTCTAAGGGTGAGGAAGAGGAAAATGAGGCTCTCTAGTGTGCAGACATGAGGCCGTCAAATGCACCAGCTACAGAAACGTTGCAATGTAGGGTTACTGAGCTGCACAAAAAGGCGACATAGACAGCCATTACCTTGAGGCACATCCTCCGTATGGTACAGACTTTTGTGAATATCCATCGCGTAGTCCACCATATTCGTCTTCGCCAGAAGCTCTATCTTGGCTTTCAGGATCTGGTCGTCAGCGTACAACTGCTTGTCCTGCAGAAACTCAAGAAGCGGGAACACGAGATGCCTGTCGAGGTATGGCGCTACCTTTGCTGTCAAATCATACTGCGCCATCGCTCCACGAAACAAAAAAAAGAAGAAGAAAGAAAGACCGTCTCCCACAAACAACAAAAATCTGTTTACAACAGACCAGATCTTCTCCAGCCTCTTGCAAGTTTTCGAATCAAACGACGTCCACGAGAGAGACGCATGCACGCGCACGAAAATTCACAAGAGAGAAAAACGAGAAAAGAGGGAACTGGTGAGGAAGGCCCGGATTCTTCCCATCCAAGCACAAACCCTAACCCTAATCCTAGCGGGGACCCAATAGTTTCGATTTCACACTACAGCAAAGAATTTCAGTAAAGTATCCCGTTTCACACAGTGAAATTTACTAACTAAGAGCCACACGAGCGTTCCAGTTTCACACAACACAAGAAATGCCACCAAAAGATCCTGTTTCACATAGAGGAAAATCGTAACGGAGAGCTACAAGAGAGATCCATTTTCTAAAGAGAAGAATCCTGTCGATGAATGAAATAACGTGGATGAAATCAGTCCATTTGAAGATGGTTTTTTTAAAAAAATCATAAAAACATTTGGAAGAAAATGTATTTTCTCGAAGTTTTTTTTCACATTTTTTTGTCTTAACTTTTGGAATTAAAAGTTAGATTTAAAAATAAAATAAAAATTCCTTCTCCTTTGAACAATGTTATGAACTATTAAAAATAACTACTGAAAAAAATTAAAAAACTATGGAAAACACTTATTGGAAGTAGTTACGGAAATTCCCTACCACACTTAAAATTGAAATTACTTAAATTAAAATTAAATTAAAGTTTAATTGTTACTAAAACTCTAATGAATTTGAATTTTGTTTAAGGAAGTTATGAATATTTGAAATTTTGTAACCAAAAAATATTACCATTTGAGAAGATCACCATTTGAGGGTTTTCAAATGTGTTTAAGCACTTCTTCATTTATGTTTTTTGGAATATTAAAATATCTTTTACCAAAAAAAGAAAAAAATCTTGTCTTTAAACTCAAGTTGTGCATTGTTCTATTGACAAATTTTGTTGTAGAACTTTATTAATTTGTTTGATCACTCCAACTATTTTTGACAATAAATAAAAATTAGATTGAGAATCATGCAAATTTGAGGTCTTTTTTTTTTTTTTTGGTTGAATTTCATTTCATTAAAGTAGTTTTTCAAAAGATGGCTTTTTATATTTTGTCCTATAAAAGAAAGTCTTTTGCTAAAGTATTTCTCCTAGCTTTACAAGCTTCACCATCATAAAATTAAAGCAATGTGGGCGGATGGAAAAAAAAAAGATTTTAATGATAACAATTAATTCAATTTTGCAATTATAGTTGAAAAACAATTGAGTGAAAATAAAATAATAGGGGCCAATTTAGGACAAAGATTACATTTAATATAGAAAAATAATTTGTAAAATATGTTTAAAATCATGATTTACAAATTGACTTTTAAATATTTAAAATTTTTCTAAACCCAAAAGATATTTCATTATAGTATAATGTAAAGTTGTAATAATTTTTTTTCATAATAATGTTATTTCAAATCAATTTATTTTTTTTAAAAAATCCATTAAACCACGAAAACCATGGACCACATTGTTTTAAAAGTGATTTTGGGTATTCCATATTCATTTCAAGTTTTGTCAAATGTTCCCACAATATATAATAATATATTATTGTATGAGCTAATTTAATTTTTTAAACATTGATTTAAATAACCACTTACTATAATTATGCAATGGTTACATCCCAATGTGTCTCTTTTTATCATGTTTGGACCCAATTCCATGATTTTATACCCTTAAAATTTATACCTTAACATTAGAATCAGTTATAGTGGTTGTGTTGTGTCAACAATTTATCAACCAATGTTGCATGTTTGAACATTATTTGTTATTTTTGAATTTAACAATATTATAATCTTCAAGTTTGAACGTAAAATTATAATATATGTTAACTTTATGTTTTATAACAAATATAAATTAAAATATTCTGTGTGCATGTGAAGTCATAAATAGACTTCCCAAACATACAAAATATTGCCGTGAAGATCATGAGATTATTTGCATCAATTTAATCTAAAATAAAACCATCCATAGGTTGATAGTATTCCTTGGAAAAAGGGGCCTACAACAAGGTGATATCCAAGTTTGGCCCCACATTTTAGGAATTATGCTCCACACCCATAGATTTTTCCCCATTGTAAAATATGATGCGAACATCATCATTGAACCTAAACATATGTAAATTGCAAAGCATAGGAGGGTGAAGGATCTATGTCTACTCCTTGAAAGTATGAAGGATTTGATTATCAAAACTAGGCTTAATATCCTTGCCTTCTCAACATTAGTCATAATGTTGCTATTTTTTTCTCTAAAAAGGTCATTCATGGATATAAGTTGCCCTCCAACTGCATTAGAATTTTTTTAAAAAAGTGTTTTATGTCTCATAAAATTCATTGTTAGAATAAATTGATGTTGATTATTCAAATTGTGATTATAAGATATAGAGATCATGGGCAACATCTTTTTTTGGAAAAATTTCACCATTTGGCAATAAATAAAGGGGGTGTGATTAATACAAAGGATTTTTGGGGGAAAAAATAACCCAAATTCATCATAATTCATGGAAAAAATCTCAGATTTAGACCATGGTTTCTAGCATGTTGCCAAAATATAGTGAGGTTCAAAATATATTTTGTTTTCTTCTTTGACTTGTAGCCAAATTTGGCTACGTTTTTACACTAGTAGAATTGTTGGTTTTTTTACTAAAAAATTTAGTTTAAAAAATCCAATTTGGACATGTGTAAAAAAGGTCACTTTGTCATTTTGGATAAATCGATTTCAACATGTTCATTGTGACTAAGGTGGTTTTTTTTGCTAGTAAGTATAGACCATTTGATTGGTCATTTTGATTAGCGAATAATGGACCATTTGAGAAGTCAAAATTTTGCCCATATTTTATTTTATTTTTAAAAATTATTATCAAAAATAGTATCTATGTACTACATAGGTTGGTACGTCATAAAAAGATAGGTAGGTCTTACCCTACCCTACCCTATTCTACTTGACCTATTTTAACCTAACCTAGTATATCCTATTTAACTTATTTAGCCTACCCTACCTACCTTAGCCCCTTAAGCATGTACATAAGTTATAATGTTAGGAATTGAACCTTTGACCTCCCCAATGATAAACCAAGTCTTTAACTAATGGGCCACACCATCAAAAGGAATTAAAATTTTGTCAAAAAATTTATTTCACATGTTTATTTTGACAAATCATTACACTACAACAAAAGGTGTCCTTGTATGTCAAATGATTTCACAAGACCTGGAGTGAATTCATTGGTTGTAATGAACGGGGACCAATGAAGAAGTAGTGAATTCAGTAGTCTAGTGAATAGGGATTAATGAACTACACACACATTTTGTAGTAGTGTTACAAGACTATGAAATACAAAGATAGGTAGGTTATAAGAGGTAGGTGGGTGGGTTGATAGGTAAGTAGGTTGTAAAATTGTAGGTGGGAATCAGGAGGTAGGTATGTAATAGGCATAAAATGTCAAATTGAACTAGAAAACATTAATCATTTTGATTAATGATGTTAATTTCTTATGTTCAATTTGACTAAATGTCCCAATTGATTAAAACCCATTGGCCATTTTGACTAAGGTTGTGCAACTTGACTTAATGTATTAGTCAAATAAATCATTCTAGTCAAGTTGATTAGTCAAAAAATACATGTTTCAAGCTTCTAAATCAAAATGGACATGTCCATTAATTAAAAAACACTAGTTAATAAATTTGAACTATTTGAACAACCAAAATTTTTAATAGTTTCTTGTGGATGATTGTTAATCCACCTACCTCATGCAAATTAAAACCTTGGTCATGGGTATAATGCTGTTAATTTGTAATTATGTTTAAACTTTGTGTTAAGAATAATTATGCCCATACTTATGTTTGCACTAATACATAATGATATCAAATTCCTTAATGAATTCACTAGGTTTTGTAGTGAATTAGGTGAATTTTGATCGTAATGAATTCATGGTGAATTTGTCAATTGCTTAGTGATTGGTGACATGTTGATATGGACAAGTAAATTCACTAACATATAAACAACTAGGAAATTTTGAATATTTTAATTATTTAATGCACATTACTTAATATTAATTATTTAATCCAGATTATTCAATATTAATTATTTAATTCAGATTACTTAACATTAATTATTTAATCCAAATTATTCAATATGAATTATTAATCCATATTATTTCATTCTAATGATTTATTTCGGTTTTTATTGGATTATTGGATTATTTGGTTTTTTCTTTTAATTTAAAATTTCAAAAATATTCAAACCTACCTACCTAAGTAGAAAACTAACACCTATTTGCTTGTGTAGGTAAGCAAATAGGTAGGAAAGGAAAAATGTAGATGGAATGAGTAGTCAAAAAAATATTTCAATTATTTTGTAATTTCCATTTAAGGTCAAGCAATTTTTCACTCATTCCAAATTGGCATATGCATTTCAATATGACAAGTCAAAGCAAGACATGTTTATATAATTTGTGAAATGAGATTCAAAGACAAAACATATGGGTTAAACCTTTTAGCTGTACTTTAGTTTTAAATTGAGATGCAATTAAACTTTTACGAAAAGTCAACTTTAATTAGTAATATCTTTTTCATAATATTATGTCCAAATGCAATAATTTAAACTTCATTCTGAAAGGTTTTCCAAAATCTACACAAAAAATTATTGAAATGATGAAAACAATATTTGAATTGAAAAAAATTACATGTAAATCTTCCATCTCAATACATTTCAACAATGATGTACTGAAAGCATTTTCTTTTTCATACTTTGTCCAAATGAAAGAATTTGTTTTGTATTACATAATAAATTTTAATTACGAATTAATACAAATAGTTCATAACTTATGATGTATCAACATATAATAACATTATTATCAAAACCATTTTAATGTTTAATGTATTTAAAAACTACAATACATATAAATATGGTATATTAAATACATACACGTTAAATTGAATATTATAATATGAGTTTGATTATAAAATTATAAAATATAAATATTTTCAAGAAAAAGTTTATTACAAATTATAAATAATTATAATATTATATTCATTATATTTATAAATAATTTTGTTAATATAGTATATAACAAATAAATATTGTCATATATTATATATAAGTGATCATATATGATTAAAATATTGGATCAAAAAAGTTATATTTCCATGGATGAATATTTTGTTTTCCATCTTTATCAAATGAAGCCCCCAATAAAATATTATCTAGTTTAAAAATATATATGTATTTTATAACTTATAAACATATGATATATTATATATTTTTATGAAATATATGTGGGGGAATTTTTCATTATAAACCACCATTGCAAAAGATGTAGTTAATTTTGCAAATTGTAATAATGTATCCCAAAATCATGTTGTCAAGAAATGTAAGATAAAACTATAGTCCAATTAATGCCCTAAAAACATATATTATACATGTTAAAACATGCATATCTATTTATATATATTAAGTTTCATTATTATCTCCAAGACAATTGGCATTTTTGAATGATCACTTCGTCACCACTAAATGGTTTTGGATGTCCATAGTGTCTCCATAAACCTTCAATTTGAAATAGCATTTTTTTGGTCACATTATTGAAAAGTTTTTATTACTTATATTTCTTGCTTGTTAGCTAAATAACTTCACAAATATCTTCTACATTCCACAACACAGTTCCCACTATCTTGATCATTATCATATACACTCCACAATGTAATTGATTTTTGGATGTCATTTGATGACGTGTCAACTTCCTATTCGAATACCTACAACATCCCTCTCCAAACCCAATAGCTAATTGTGTACCTTGAACTACTATCCCATAGGCTAGTACTATTATTCATCAACAAAAAGAAAGACTACAACATATGACTACAAAAAACAAGCGCCTCCATGGATGAAATGATAAACATCCTTAGATTATAATTTTGGTGCCATATTATAGATCATTATGTCCAATCATATTGCATACAAGATCTCATGCATCCAATGATTTGGGTAGTGTTTATGTAGAGTGAGGCTACTCAACAATAGCTCCCTTCTACATAAACAATATCTAGTTCAAAATTCCCATTATCCTCTACATTCCACAACATGGTTTTTCACATAGTAGTCATAATAAACACATGTATTGCATTACAAATTGCATAAGGATTAGACTTGTCCATATCACTTCTTCCAAGTTTTCTTACACTCAACACAAGTTTTTGTATTCTAGGTGCACAAATGGGTTTTATGCCATTTGTGGAGTTTTTTTGGTCATAGAGGCATTTAGATGGATCTCAACACCATAGTTAGCCTCCCTATGCTTGCAAATCCACAAGAAACCTTTGCAATGCTTTCATTTTGTTATGCCCAACATCCAAGCTATTTACTACATATTGTATTTCCATTTCTAGGATTTTGTAGGGTCCAAATTCATTATGATGTACCAAAATCATGTCACAACATCACCATTTTCTATATTTTTTACTTAATTTTTTTTTTCACCATGTAAAGACACATTTAAGGATGATTGTGATGCAATCTACAATTGTAATGGTCTAAAATATGGTATTCATGAAATGTTTGACACCTTTTGACTCATTATTTTTATATGAATTAAAATATAGGGAGGAAAATACTACAATAAAGACTATGACATTTTCATCATGGGTGGTACATTTTAAAGGATTATCTCCTTACAACATTATGCTAAGTTCAATTTGCATACCATGGCTATGCTAGAAAAGCTATTGGGTGTGAGATCTTTCAACAATGTTGTGGGTCATTTGGTTCATCATTAGGTCATTTTAACTATTTTTTAGGGGGCATGGCCTTCCCTCAATGGTTAGACTTGTTGCCCCCACCTTCTTGGGATGTTGGGGTTTAATTGCTCTTAAACTTATCATTCATTTCCAATGGGATTATCATTTATTCTTTTCAATGTGGTGGTAAATGTTGAAATCAACATTTTACCCTTCTAGCTATCACTTTGGGAAACTTAAACTTTATTACCTTAAGCTATTTGTTTTCATGTCCCCCTTTTTGAAAGTCTTGTGGTATAGTTGTATCTTCATTTACAAGTTTTTTTTACTACCTACATGAAGAAAGATTTGCCACACTTATAATATATGTTCCCTCAGATGCCACATAGACACATCTTCGATCTTGTGTAGGTCCAACCAAGGGTGCGTGATTATTAGCCCTTCCTATTACACTTGTCATTATGAAAAAATTTATGTTCATGAAAATTTCACTATTTTATAACTAGAGTTTTGAAACAACTCATTTGAAGTTACATTGCAACTATCCCATGGAAATACAAGGAATTAAAAATAAAATGCCATGTTAGTTTTATTGTAGTTGCATATTAGTCCCAAGATGGATCCCTATACGAATGATGGTATGCACCATATATATGATTCTAGTCAACCATGTTTGACTTTGTTGGTGAGTTGCACAAGAATCACATATGACAATTATATATACAATTGGAACAAATGAAACACTCATTAACGACTTTTTTACAATTATTTTACATTGTATAACTATTATATTAGACTTTTATGCAATGACCCAACTACTAGTTACAGTAACAAAAACAACAATAATATTAGTATTTATATTTTAGATTTATAGTTGATATTATTACCTATTATTAATTATTAATAATTAATATACACAGTAGATAGACTATGTTAAGGTAGAACCACCCATCATTTTGATTGTTAATTGATGATTAAACAATTTTGGATTTTTATTGTTTTTTATAAATTTTGTGTCATGTAAGACATCATGGGAATATAAAGGTAAATTCTGTAATATATGTTTCAATTCTAAAAGTAAAGGAACAACATAAAAAAACCATGAAAAAGATGAATTTGTTGAATCTTAAAATGTGAATTAAATTAGTGTTTAAAATATTGACCTCATGTATTTTTGACAACCATAATTTTTTCATTTTGTGTGCTTTTTGAGCAATTTAAATTACTATGGGTGTTCCAACTTAATGTCTAAAAAAACCTTTTGCATTTGAGAGGTAAAAGGACAATGTATTAAAATTTGAAGCTTTCTAAGAACTAAAATGTTTATTCATTGGCTTGTCTTATAGTAGTTGTAATTCATTTGCAACTAATTTTTTATCCCATATTGTTTGTCCTACTTTTCAATTTTTAAAAATACATAATTAAGTGCACTAAGAGTATTAAAAAAATGACATTTGGAATAATCCAATAAAATAAGGTTTGGCCTTAAAGGTTAACTCCAAAATAAAATAAGATTATCCTAAATGACCTACTTACCTAACCTAAAAAATTTAAATAGTAATGCCCATCTATTTTAGGCCTACCTACCTATTGATCTAAATGCTAAGTGTCAACATCCTATCAATTTTAAATTGAATGATCTAAATTGAATTAAAATTTCAAAATAAATTTAAAATTACCACGTGTCCATTGATGATTTGTTAACACGTTATTGCCATGTCATCACATTGTTCTTTATTTAATTGCATAATAATTGTAACAGAGTTACATGAATTGCATATGTATATAATTTTAGATATGGTGAATTGTGCCATTTCAACTTTTGCAACTTGTCTAATAACACTCAAATTGTAGAAATATGTTCAATTGTAACTCAAAATTACAACTAAAACCCAATTACCAACATAGTTGCAAAACACATATTTTCTCATAGTGTGCATTTTGTTTGTTTTCGATTCATTTTTTTACATCATTACATACTTGCTTTAACTTGCCACATCCTATTGTTGCACATTTTCATATTGTCACTGTGGATATCCCATTGATGATTTAGGTATGCACTTGCTTTGGTGCCCATGTGGGAGTGCACGTTCTACAACTCGAGATATTTTTCATGATACTGTTGCAACTATTGCTTTGAAAAATGGAACTCAAAGAAAAAAATTTCTCACCTTTTCCTTTGTCACACTTGGTGACAAGTTGATATCCTTATCACGAAAAACAATTTTTGAACCTTAACAAACCTTGTCATAGTTGATCCAACCCACCTAGTGTGCATCATCCACAACAACACATACAATAATAATTGTGATTTAGGAAAAAACATGATCATATGTGGAACACACATTAAAAAATGACTTTATTCCCATTACCATAAAGACTTATGGTTGTTTTTACTTTCATTTCAACTCTTTTTGGACTTTTTGTGGTCCAAAACTATAGCCTAGCATGAGCAATCCTCATTAGTTCCTTATTTCTTATTATTAGTAGTGTGTGTCCATAGCCCTTCAATATTTACAAGCCATTGCAATTTTTTAGCGTGATGTCACATTGAGAAAACATTCCTCAACTCTTTCACACATCATGGCTAGCATCTACGCCATTAGTCGATTTGTGGTAGACGACAGCTTTTAATTTACTATCTTTTATTTTATTAATATATTAGTGGTGCGTTGATTGTTATGTTTTATTGTCACATGTGCTTTCATGCTTTTATTTGCCTTGTACTTCTTGTGGATGGGTTCCCATCCCTTCCTTCTTTTGATACGGGGATTTTCTTTTGCTTTCATATGATGTGAAATATATTGCATTTTGGACTTGCATGTGTGTGTGTGCAACAGCAACCCACCCATGTTCTTTTCTAGTCTCTTTCACTTTTTCTGCACTTCTGAGTTACATTAGCCTGAACCCTAGAACTCAACTACAAAATTGATTGAAAGAGATATGAGACCTTGTCACAAAGTATCACAACAATAAAGAAGGTTCCAGACTTAGGTCTTGCATTTGAGAATGAAGGCAACATAAACATGACTTGCTCAAATATCTAGTCCCCTGAAATTTTTTAGCCCTTTTTTTTCTCAAAAATGTGCTTGGCCTTAAAAAAAAAAAAAAAAAAGCATAGATAGACGACCATGGCAAGTGTGCTAATTAAGCTTTTGCCATATATTTTGGACTCAATCTTTTGATGATAAAATTTCAAATTTCACCATTTTTATTGCATTAGTTTAGATTTATCAACTAGCCAAAATTTTATTGCATTAGCTGAGATTTATCAACTAGCCAAAATTTTATTGCATTAGCTGAGATTTATTAACCAGCCCAAAAATGAAAGAAAAAAGTGGGGGTGGGTGGCGGGAGGAGAAACGTTCTAGTCAGTAGTGTGAATGGGGTTAAGGTGTTCCAACTGTCGTCGGTGACGAGGGCTGCGTCGTCGTCGTCGCCTGCAACGACGTCTTCGTCTCCTACGAGCAGCCTCGTCGCCCCCGAACGCCCAGTCTCGCAGCAAGCCAGCGTCTTTATAATCCATCGCGCTCTGCGGCAGATCTCCATCTCCATCTCTCTCTCGCTCTCTCTCTCTGGCGCCCTCTGCTGGTTCTTTCGATTATTTTGTTGTGTTGCCGTTTCGCTGCAGTAGAGAATTAGAATTCGGCCGAGCTAGGAGCTGAGAGCTGCTGTGAACCTTAGTCGCGCAACATGGCAAGATCAAGCTCGTCGTCGTCGTCTAGTACTGCTGTCAACACGAGTGCCATGATAATGATGGTGGTGGCGATGGTGGCGATGGCGTACTTTCCCTATGCAGCAGCAGATGGGGTGACCATCGTGAACCAGTTGGGCGAAGACCTTGTGGTACATTGCGCATCTGCGAATGACGACCTGGGTGTACAGACGCTGGTGAACCTGCAGGAGTATGGATTCAGGTTTCGTGAAAACATATGGGGCTCCACGTTGTTTTGGTGTGATTTCACGGCCAATGGATACCCGCCCCATCGTCAGGACGTTTACAAGGGCGACCGATATCTAGCCAATACTTGCTGGTGCACCTCGTGTAATTGGGTGGTTTCTCCAAACGGTTTCATTTGCAATGGCCAGCAACAGCCATCATGGACTTGGGGCGGAACCAACTAGCTGGCAAGGTAAAAGAAATTATCACACCCATTGTCAAAGCTTCAGTTCACATGAGTTTCATGAGCTGATTAGTGGGCATTGTGGGCAGTTTCATGATCCTGTTCTGAGTACTTTTCCATTGTTGTTGAATGTTCTTGCAGCTGCAAATTAAGTACAGCTCAGCTTGATGATACTCTGAGACCTGGTGACGGCACAGCTGATTGTGATAAGCAGGGAGAGAGATCAGAGACTACGAAAGTGCAACAGATGTAGTTTTTTTTCAGTTGGTTCCAATGTCTTGAAGAATGTTCACCAGACCACATTATTGTGAAATGAGTTCTGTGAGTTCATCTTTTGGAAACTTTGTTGTTACCGATTTGGAACTTGCCACAAAGGGTGTGCCCAGAGCCATTTTCTCTGGATTGTGAGTTCATTTTTTTGGGGAATTTCATGGAACATAATTTCCTGTTTTAACTATGTTTGCTGGTTTGAAACCTGTCATAAGGGGCTAAGAGCCATTGTTATAAATTGTGAGCTCATTTTGGGGGAACTTCATGACCTTGCTGCTAGTTTGAAACTTGCTCCATACAGTGTCCAGAGTCATTGCTTTGAATTGTGAGTTCATTGATTTGGAAACTTCATGCATGAACATTTCCCATTTTAGCTTTTGTTGCTGGTTCAAAGGTTTGAAGTTGCCATGACCAACAGCGCCATTTAAGTAGTCAATTGTGAGTTATGACTTCTGACCTTCATAGAACAATCTGTATTTCAATTGTTGTTGTTTGAAACTTGTTGAACTCTGAGGTGAATAGTTATAAAACATGAAAGTGGGAAATTTGTATGGATTTGTCTCTTTGCTTGATCTTAGTTTCAAGAGCTTTTGGGATAAGAAACTCATTGCAAGATCATTTGGTTCGTGATATTATCAGTATAAATTGTTTGAATTAGTTTTAGTTGTACATCCATTTCAAGGTTCATAAGCATTAAATTTATACCATGGGTGATTAGACCAATATTGTTATATATGAATGTTATAAGTAATTGGGCATGCATCCTCTGGAGTGGGATGCATGTAAGAAATTTTTATGGCAAATCCCAAGGCTTTACACTTCTTTATAAGCCCATACATAATAGAGATATCCGTAAAGTCAGGAAAAGACAGCACCAGTACCCTGAGTTTGGTCATACACAGGGTGAGATTGAAAAGAAACGTGCAAAAAAGTACATTAGGATTCAAGGGGCGCGGTGAAACTCAGGATGGTTTCCTGAGTTTCACCCTGTCTTTCTTTTTTTTCAGGAGCGCCTCCACTGCTGCTACATAGATTTTCACTGCTCCTACCTGTACAGTTACTATAATTCATCTCGAACCTTGTGCATTAAATTCAGCTTTTCGTACTAAGTTTGAGCATTTCATACTGAGATTTAATAAAATTTTCTTACTTTGCGGATGCCACTAAAAGAGAGGTTAAGGGGATGAAAGGAGGCTCAAAGACAGGGTGAAACAGGGTGACTTTTCGAATATCTCTAAAGAAATAGTCCAAAGAAGGCAGATTACTCAAGAATCCACCACCACAAAAAAATTGCCGCTACTGTTTTGTTTAGGACTGAACTTGGACTAAATAACTTGGAACAATTGAAGGCATTTTATGAAGAAATTGCATTGACAAAATACAGTTACAATCTTTGAACCATTTGGAACAATTTTCCATTTTGGAATCATTTTCCAAAAGTCTTACATGTTTTTAGCTACCACCAGAAATGGAAGAGAGTTTTATTGGTGGCTAGTTTTCAAGTCTTTGTGAATCCGAATGGACCCAACTAATTGTGTTGTTGGTATTGGGACTCAGTTTCACATAAATGATCACAATGTAGGTGCAATTATATCTAAATGCGAGTCTATGTTGACCTTCATATTGCATTCTTCCACAAACTATATAAACAACATGTCTTGCTTTGACTTGTCACATTGAAATGCACATGCCAATTTGGGATGAGTGAAAAATTACTCGACCTTAAACAGAAATTACAAAATAATTGAATTTTTTTTTTGATTATTCATTCCATCTACATTTTTCCTTTCCTACCTATTTGCCTACCTACACAAGCAAGTAGGTGTTAGTTTTCTACTTAGGTAGGTAGGTTTGAATCTTCTTGAAATTTTAAATTCAAAGAAAAAGCCAAATAATTAAATAATTCTAATTAAATAATCCAATAAAAAGAGAAATAATATATTAAATAATCTGGACTAAATCATGAATATTAAATAATCTGGATTAATAATTCATATTGAATAATTTGGATCAAATAATTATTTTCAATAATCTGAATTAAATAATTAATATCGAATAATCTGGATTAAATAATTAATATTAAATAACATGCATTAAATAATTAAAATATTCAAAATTTCCTGGTTGTTTATATGTTAGTGAATTTACTTGTCCATATCAACATGTCGCCAATCACTAAGCAATTGACAAATTCACCAAGAATTCATTACGATCAAAATTCACCTAATTCACTACAAAACCTAGTGAATTCATTAGGGAATTTGAACTCATTATGTATTGGTGCAAACATAAGTATGGACAAAATTGTTCTTAACACAAAGTTTAAACATAATTACAAATTAACAACATTGTACCTATGACCAAGGTTGTAATTTGCATGAGGTAGTTGGATTAACAATCATCCACAAGAAACTATTAAAATTTTTGGTTATTCAAATAGTTCAAATTTATTAACTAGTCTTTTCTTACTAATGGACATGTCCATTTTGATTTAAAAGCCTGAAACATGTATTTTTTGATTAATCAACTTGACTAGAATGACTTATTTGACTAATACATCAAGTCAAGTTGCACAACCTTAGTCAAAATGGCCAATGAGTTTTAATTAATTGGGACATTTAGTCAAATTGAACATAAGAAATTAACATCATTAATCAAAATGACTAATGTTCTCTAGTTCAATTGGACATTTTATGCCTATTACATACCTACTTCCTAATTGTCACCTACAATTTTACAACCTACTTACCTATCAATCCACTCACCTACCTCCTATAACCTGCCTATCTTTGTATTTCATGGTCATGTAACACTACTACAAAATATGCGTGTAGTTCACTAATCCCTGTTCACTAAACTAGTGAATTCATTACTTCTTCCCTGGTCCCTGTTCATTATAACCAATGAATTCATTCAAAATCTAGTGAAATCACTTGACGTACAAGAACACCTTTTGTTGTAGTGTAATGATTTGTCAAAATAAACATGTGGAATAATTTTTTTGACAAAAGTTCAATTCCTTTTGATGGTGTGGCCCATTAGTTAAAGACTTGGTTATCATTGGGAAGGTCAAGGGTTCAATTCCTAACATTATAATTTATGTACATGCTTAAGGGGCTAAGGTAGGTAGGGTAGGCTAAATAAATTAAATAGGATATACTAGGTTAGGTTAAAATAGGTCAAGTAGGATAGGATAGGGTAGGGTAAGACCTACCTATCTTTTTATAACGTACCAACCTATGTACTACAAAAATATTATTTTTGATAATAATTTTTAAAAATAAAATAAAATATGAACAAAATTTTGACATGGTCCATTATTTGCTAATCAAAATGACCAATCAAATGGTTTATACTTACTAGTAAAAAAGACCACCTTAGTCACAATGAACATGTCGAAATTGATTTATCCAAAATGACAAAGTGGTCTTTGTTACACATGTCCAAATTGAAATTTTTAAACTAAATTTTTGGTAAAAAAAACCAACAATTCTACTAGAGAAAAGACGTAGCCAAATTTGGCTACAAATCAGAGAATTTTATTTTATTTTTTGAACTTCATTATATTTTGGCAACATGCTAAAAGCCATGGTCTAAATCTGTGATTTTTTCCTTGAATTATGATGACTTTGGGTTTTTTTTTCCCCAAAAAATCCTTTGTATGAATCACACCCCCCTTTATTTATTGCCAAATGGTGAAACTTTGTCACAAAAAAATGTTGCCCATGATCTATATATCTTACAATCACAATTTGAATAATCAACATCAATCAATCCTAACACTGAATTTTATGAGATATAAAACACTTTAAAAAAATTTCTAATGCATTTGGAGGGCAACTTATATCCATGAATGACCTTTTTAGAGAAAAAAAATAGCAACATAATGACTAATGTTGAGAAGCCAAGGATTTTAAGCCTAGTTTCGATAATCAAATCCTTCCTACTTTCAAGGAGTAGGTGTAGATCCTTCACCCTTTTATGCCTTGCAATTTAAGTATGTTTGGGTTCAATGATAATGTTCACATCATATTTTACAATGGCGAAAAATCTATGGGTGGGGGGCATTCCTAAATGTGGGGCCAAACTTGGATATCACCTTGTTGTAGGCCCCTTTTTCAAGGAATACTATCAACCTATGCATGGTTTTACTTTAGATTAAATTGATGCAAATAATCTCATAATCTTCATGACAATATTTTGTATTAAAATATTAAATATTTTAATTTATATTTGTTATAAAACTTAAAATTAACATGTATTACAATTTTTTGTTCAAACTTGAAGATTATAACATTGTTAAATTCAAAAATAACAAATAATGTTCAAACATGCAACATTGGTTGATAAATTGTTGACGTAACACAATCACTACAACTAATTTTAAGGATATAAAACCATGGAATTGGGTCCAAACATGATAAAAGGAGACACATTGGGATGTAACCATTGCATTAAGATTAACTTTTGATTTGAAATGTTGATGTAAGATGAACCTTTTTGCACAAAAAATGATTTTTTTTTTTGGCATCCATCTATGTTGGTCAAAGGTCACATTTTGTTCAATGTTCCATGAAAATTGTTTGTGCACCAGGTCCAAATTGTTTGTTCATCAATATTTATTACATTTGCTAGGATTTTTTTCTAATAAAAAAAAATCCCTTACTTTGGGGTTACATATCTTCCTTGATTCTTGACTAGATTGGAAAATTCAAAGAGCCCTAGGTGTGCAAGGAGATGGGGAACATTTTTTTTTTTTTGGATATCACATCTGGATCAACAACTATATGCATGGGTGTTAAGCTACAATTTGATTATATATAAGCTATAAAAAAAAGATTGAAAGGGAGACTAATCTTCTACATCTTCCTATGGATATCACCCCATTAACTACAAACAAATTTATAAAAAAAAAACCCTAATAGATAACAAATTTTTTTTACATTCCAATTTGGGATAAACAAAAAAATGACGCCCTTGTTGAATTATTGTAATGACAATTAACCCTTGAAAATTTTGGCCATCTAGATTAATATTGTCGATAAATAGACACGGGCATTGTGTGAGTATACATGCAAATGCTTGAATATCAATGGTGTTGTAGCTTGTTCAACATTCATTAGATTTCAACAAAATCATACATACGTTGAACCACAAAAATCAATGAACTAGGTTTGTTATTATAAATTGTGAAGGTGAAATGTTAAAACATGGGGATCAATATAAAGTATTAATGGACATGACCTCAAATTACTAATAAATTTTGATGATGAGAATTTTTGGGTGATATTTTTGGAATCTATCATATGATCATCCTTACACATTTCTAAAGACCCCAAAAACAACTACATCATTTCTTTCTTAATAAATATCTCCTTTCTTACTAACTTTCTTAATAACTACCTCCATATTATTACTACCTCACTTTTTTTCCCTACCCTTAGTTCATAGATATAATAAAACAAATTAACATGTGTCTTTCTTGTCCATGATGAGTATATTAATTCAAATTAAATTTGACCTTATGATGGCTACAACAAGATGTTTAATTGTAAACAAATTTACTATGCAAATTTGGTCTTAGAGAATTGAAGTGAATTGATTGTCTTCACTCCTCCAACTTAAAATGTATGAGATGCTCGTGAACAAACTTCAATTTCTTTTTAGTCTCTTAAGAATCCAATATTAGGGCCAACATAGACTCGCATTTAAATATAATTGCACCTAGATTGTGATCATTTATGCGAAACTGAGTCCCAATACCAACAACAGAATTAGTTGGGTGCATTGGGATGCACAAACACTTGAAAACTAGTCACCAATAAAACTCTCTTCCATTTCTGGTGGTAGCTAAAAACATGTAAGCTTTTGGAAAATGATTCCAAAATGGAAAATTGTTCCAAATGGTTCAAAGATTGTAACTGTATTTTGTCAATGCAATTTCTTCATAAAATGCCTACAATTGTTCCAAGTTATTTAGCCCAAATTCAGTCCTAGACAAAACAGTAGGAGCAATTTTTTGTGGTAATGGATTCTTGAGTTTACGGCCTTCTTTGGACTATTCCATCAGGAATAGAGAAACCAGCATATATTAGAGATATTCGTAAAGTCACCCTGTCTTCACCCTGTCTTTGGGCCTCCTTTCACCTCCTTAACCCCTCTTTGAGTGGCATCCGCAAAGTAATGAAATTTTATTAAATCTCAGTATGAAATGCTCAAACTCAGTACGAAACGCTGAATCTCAGCATTTAATGCACAAGGTTCGAGAGGAATTATAGTAGCTGTACCGATAGGAGCAGTGAAAATCTATGTAGCAGCAGTGGAGGCGCCAGGAAAAAAAAGAAAGACAGGGTGAAACTCAGAAACCATCAATCCTAATGTACTTTTTCGCAGGTTTCTTTTTAATCTCACCCTGTGTATGACCAAACTCAGGGTACTGATGCTGTCTTTTCCTGACTTTACGGATATCTCTATTATGTATGGGCTTATAAAGAAGTGTAAAGCCTTGGGATTTGGCAACAACATTTCTTACATGCATCCCACTCCAGAGGATGCATGCCCAATTACTTATAACATTCATATATAACAATATTGATCTAATCACCCATGGTATAAATTTAATGCTAATGAACCTTGAAATGGATGTACAACTAAAACTTCAAACAACTTTACTGAAAATATCAAGAACCAAATGATCTTGCAATGAGTTTCTTTTCCTAAAAGGTCTTGAAACTAAGATCAAGCAAAGAGACAAATCCATACAAATTTCCCACTTTCATGTTTCAAAACTATTCACCTCAGAGTTCAACAAGTTTCAAACAACAACAATTGAGATGCAGATTGTTCTATGAAAGTCAGAAGTCATAACTCACAATTGACTACTTAAATGGCGCTCTTGGTCATGGCAACTTCCAACCTTTGAACCAGCAACAAAAGCTAAAATGGGAAATGTTCATGCATGAAGTTCCCAAATCAATGAACTCACAATTCAAAGCAATGACTCTGGGCACTGTATGGAGCAAGTTTCAAACCAGCAGCAAGGTCATGAAGTTCCCCCAAAATGAGCTCACAATTTATAACAATTGCTCTTAGCCACGTATGACAGGTTTCAAACCAGCAAACATAGTTAAAACAGGAAATTATATTCCATGAAATTCCCCAAAAAAATGAACTCACAATTCAGAGAAAATGGCTCTGGGCACACCCTTCATGGCAAGTTCCAAATCGGCAACAACAAAGTTTCCAAAAGATGAACTCACAGAACTCAGTTCACAATAATGTGGTCTGGTGAACATTCTTCAAGACATTGGAACCAACTGAAAAAAACTACATCTGTTGCACTTTCGTAGTCTCTGATCTCTCTCCCTGCTTATCACAATCAGCTGTGCCGTCACCAGGTCTCAGAGTATCATCAAGATGAGCTGTAGTTAATTTGCAGCTGCAAGAAGATTCAACAACAATGGAAAAATACTAAGAACAGGATCATGAAACTGCCCACAATGCCCACCAATCAGCTCATAAAACTCAATATGTGAACTGAAGCTTTGACAATGGGTGTGATAATTTCTTTTACCTTGCTAGCTAGTTGGTTCCGCCCCAAGTCCATGATGGCTGTTGCTGGCCATTGCAAATGAAACCGTTTGGAGAAACCACCCAATTACACGAGGTGCACCAGCAAGTATTGGCTAGATATCGGTCGCCCTTGT
>Ga0209611_10002648_pt1 | contig 31498 bp, 11 predicted proteins | sample S1TSphgellanicum_3_FD_187693 | JGI IMG/M metagenome (GOLD analysis project Ga0209611, IMG submission 187693) | Host-associated microbial communities from peat moss isolated from Minnesota, USA - S1T2_Fc - Sphagnum magellanicum MG (SPAdes) (version 2) | ecosystem: Host-associated > Plants > Peat... | reverse complement strand
GTGAATCTAAATAACGAATCTATCAATGTTGAATTGTGAATGATGCTTGGAAGGCAAAATAATTAACTTCATCTACGAACGCAACCTAATAACTAGACATACATTCGCATTCGTCCTTCATCGGTAACATTTGTGCTTTCAAGCATAGTCACCTTGTAGAACCGGAGGTAGAGGGACAAAAATTGCCTCACACTACACGACCATATGTGAATGGAATATTGATCAAAGTAGATATGGGGTGGAGTTTTAGCTACAATGTGGGTGTGTGACTAGGTTTTGACAAAGTTACTAATTGAATGCATTGTACAATGGGTTATTGGTGAGAGCTAAAGTTGTTGTTTTCATACTAAATGTATCATGGTGTTTATAAGTCCACAATACAAAAAAATTAGGTCCTCATCATGTCATGTGCACTCAATATTTTATGTTGTTTTAAAGGCACCTTCAAGCCTACAAGTTGTCAATGGTAATGATCTCATGTTCATTAATGGATTGAAAGACATTTTATTATACTTTTGTTATGCATGTAATTTAATGTGGGTGTGAGTGCAAGTATTGTTTGAGTTATAGCGAACACAATTCATTTGTGATTGGGGTTCAAACCCCACTCAAATAGATGCATGCAAACATGTCAAATTATTCTTGAAAAAATGCATGTGCAAATGCACATATATGCAAATGTTGATTCAAAGTCCATAAATAAGCATTTTTAGTTCTGAACTTGGGTTAGGTTTTCATGAGTTTTGGGAGTTTTTTTCTCAAATTATTAGATGAATAATACAGAAGATGTCCTTGTGATGTGTGATCTTGAGGTTGGCAATGCGTTCAATGTGGAGTTCATTAATGAAAATGTATTTCCATAGGCCTTTTTTATGTTTTTGTAACCACATGCAAGTTTATTCTAATTAGCATTGGATGTACAAATGTACATATTGCATAAGTTTTTCTACCTATGTTTTTTATTGAAAACATAGCAATCTTGTATGATGATTTTGTGTTGTGGGGTTTGTAATCAAAAGACAATGGTGGAACTAGCCTACGGAACAACACGGTGCAATGATTGAAAGGTCTATCTTATTTGATAGTATTCAAGATTTTCCAATGTTCTTAGTCAATCTTTGTGAAGTAAACATTTTTGGAAGGTATTTGCATGTGCTTGTTAATTTCTTGCCTTTGCTATGTTATATCAATTTGTTGGTTACACCTTTTTGTTTAAAATTGTGCATTGTTATTTGCTTGGTGCTAACATAGTGGCTATGTGCATAGTGTTCTTATGGATTTTGGGTCAAAACACATTCAAAATAGCTAGGTGAATGCACATTGAGGTGGCTCATTTTTTGAGTCACAATGCCCATTTTTGCAATGTGTCCTTTCTTTGGACACATGTAATGAATAGTAAAACTTATCAAATTAATAATTTAAAATTGATTATACATTAAAAATTAGCTTGGAAATGAACCTTGCCCTAGTGTGATTTATAATAAAATAAAAAGTGTAAGATTTGCGCTTTCGTGCTTTTGAAGTGTTACTAATATCTTCACCATTGATGGTAAGTACATTTGCTTGTAGAATTGTTTGCCATGACCAAAGAAGCTTGGATTTCAACTTTCAATGAACAAGCAACCCAAATTTTTAGTTGATCTATTGAAGACTCGACACTCTTGAGCTCTCAAACGAGGCCTTCATTAATCACATTTTTTTGTCTAGATCGCAACCTTTTCATTTTTAAGTTTCATGTTCCAAGTAGGACATGTGAGTGAGCACAAACAAACAAATTGAACTTAGATAAATAGTCAATGTAACTTTATGGGTTTTCCACAATTATGGTGCATTGTAGGTCTATGATCATCATAACTTGCTTGAGGTTTTCATATCAACAATGCCACAAATTTGTAATTGATTTTGGGACCATGTGCAACATCTTACTTATGTGGATGGAATGTTGAGATAGGGGGAAGAAAGGAGTATGGTATTATGTGTAAGGAACAATGGGTACTGTGGATAGTTTTAATCAATGTTTCACAAATTGAGCACATGAATGAAAATTGTTAATGAATTATCATGCATTTAATTGCATTAGTTGATTGGGCTACAAAATGCAAGTTTTTGTTAAGTATTTTGATCCATTTGACAAGACCTTTTTGCAAAGAATGTGCATGTTTAATCAACAAAAGCCATTTTGAAAATTTGAACATTTAGGATAGAATAGAAAGGTTTTTTTTTGTTAGTAGAATTAGTTTTTAGGTCGGCAACCCCTTGAAGAGTCATTGGGATATTGGTAAAGTTTGTACAAACTAGTTTATTGGTGAATTGTAATTGAAAGCTAAGAAGTTTCAAATGTTGTTGAAGTAACTATAGGTTTTTTCATGTTCATATTTTTCTTGACACTTCAATTATTGTTTTATTTTCAAATCAAATGTATTTCATGTATTGAGTAACATTTTAGTTTTTTTTTCTTACAAAACCCATACATGCATGTTTTCAATGCTTAAAATATGGTGCTTTAATTATTTTGGTTTGTGGTTTGAAATCACAATGGTTCATTTGTTTGGTGTTTTTATTTGTTTGAGGGTGGAGACAAGGGGTTATGCTAATCCCAAGAGTATCTCTAGGAGGCCTAGCACATACATATCACAAACAAGCATGGGTTGGTATTGCCAAAGAAAAGAAAGTTTCTATTGATAAGAAGGAACACATTGTTTCCTTTATGAAATCAACTTACAAGGTCATACACCATTATTTTATTTTTTTGGGTTTTGTTTAAAATTTAAAAATATCACGGTTCTTTGACTATAAATGTTTGGTTCATGCTCAATTATAAGCAATATTAAAATAATTCCAGCGATGTAGGAATTGGTTTATATGGGGTTTTTTGCAAAAAGTCTTATATGTCATTTCTACATGGCCATTATGATTGTATGGTTGTCCTTGGACCATTCCAAAGACAATTAAAAAATAACTACCTCATTTTCAAGCCTAATTACTTTATAACTACTTCCTTTTCCTATTAACTTTCATAATAGCCATCTCCCACCTTTCCTAACAACTACCTCCGTTTTATAACTTTCTCACATTTTTTCCTATCCACCAACATGGATATAAAAAACAAATTAAACCCCATGTCTTTTCATGTCCATGAAATGTATATTAATTAAAATTAAAATTAAATTTAACATTGACATAAATATATGAAAACATAAGAAACAAATTAAAATAGTTGATTGTCACTGGTAGTGCGCAACAATTGTGGAGCTCAAATAATTATTTATATAGATTTTTGCAAAGCAAGGGTGAAATTTTAAATATGTATATAAACATTGCAACCATAGTTTTGGGCTTGTGATCAAGGCTAAAGACAACAAAGGAAATGGTTCATGGAAATGTTTTGAAATTCAAACACACTTCCACAAGTGCTAGAAAACATAAATGAATGAATCCCAACACCCTTGAGCGGATTTCCATTTTTGGGAATTGGAGCTTCGCAATGTTTAAAAGTTTAAAAACAAGGTTTAAGGGACCAAACTTGTCCAAATTAAATAGTTTTTAAATCATTGGAAAGCTCTTGAAGAGTAGATATCCAAAATTGGATCACATTTCCCATTTGAAGATCTAAAACATTATTTATGGCTAATTAGATGGTTAGGATCAAAACTAGTGGTTAGACTCCTTACCAATGAAATGTTCAAAAAAAGGTTTATATCATCCTCAATTGGAGCATGCAATATGTTATTGAAAAACCCATGTCAAGGGCTACAAATTTTCCCTTGAAAGTTCTTGAATCGAACTCCATATGTAGGAATTACGATCTTGCAAAGTAGTAGGATTTATAACTTTGGATTTCTAACATTCCCATTTCAAAGTCCCATGAATTTATGCCATTTCAATGTAGTCCATGTTACCGAGTACAAATTATACTACATGGAATCCAAGTGGTGACCCTTGAAAGTTTGGGCCATGATCAATCATGTGAATATGTGTTGAACATGTGACTTCATCCATGCAACATTTTGGCTCCAATTTGCACTAACTACCCTAAAGTTTTTTGGTTTGTGTAAATCGATTTCACTTTGAATTTTACTTTTTAATGTTATGGTCCCATGCCAAAGTTCATGTGCTCAATTTCTTTGTAAGAGTTAAGGAGTGCGCCTTGGGTTTGCATTTCACTACAAAATTAGGAATTAAAAACCTATAGGGTTTTTGACCCAAATACAATTTCACAATCATAAGGGTGTGTCACTTGGTCTATGAACGATGATGGTTCTTCAAGAAATTGTTGATATTTTCTCTTTAGGAAAAATTTAAATTGATGATGGTTTTCAAACTACCCAAGCTTTTACATTATTTTTAAAAAAAAACTATAATATGATATTATTGATAAAGAATAGCACAAGCTTCATGTTTCATTCATGGATCGCATTAGCTCTGAATCCACCCCTTCATCATTTTTGTACAAGGATCACCTCAAGAGCTTTGTTTATGCAAACTCTTGTTCCTTTTGAACCTAAACTATATGGCTTGCATGTTGATCAATTTCCTTGTTATCTCATTTTTACAACTCAAGTTTCAATTAAATGCAAATTGATTATGAAAATTCATGATAAGTTATGAATTGCAAGATTGAACTAGTTCTTTTCTATCTCTTCGTGTGAACAACAATGAATGAATGAATGCAACCTTGGGCAAGACTCTTTTGATACAATTGTTTGTAAACCATTATATGAAACACAACCAAGTTCAATTGTAAAAGGTCCTAAATCACAATTGATGTGACCAAATTTGTAAATCTAGTTTTGTTATTCATTGATGGTAGCTTCAACTTTGAAATGGTGAGCCTCCACAACACACATTACTAGTAATACTCCATTTGTTGTGCTTGAATATTTGCATGCACCTTGTAATGTAATGAATGATGGGAATTTGTGTGTAGAGTTGGTTGGTTGGTTGGTCCATGAAACATTCATACTTTTGAATATCTTGCAAGTTCATGGGTTTCAAGGGCTTTAATTCATCTTGGTTAGAAATTTAAAGATGCAAAACAATTATGCAAGACAAAGAAAAAGTAGATGCAATGGTTTTGGACTAAGATTTGTGATGGTGCCAAATTGTTCTACATCTTAGGTCTTATGTATAGAAAATGAGTAAGGCTTTTAATTCACATCATCTACGATGAATCGAATTAATGTAATTTTTCTTGGTATTGAGTTGTGGTGTTGAGAGCATGAAGTGAGAGGTGCATATCAAATTGAATATTCATGGCTAAATTCAAGCCTTGGACATTGTGAATACAAGCCACCTTTACATTGTGGCAAATTAATTTGATAATGTCACTCCTTTCAAAAAAGTCCATGTGGATCCCAAATGTGATTGTAATGTCATTCTATATGGTTATCTACATGGTAGTAATTTTTCAAGTAAGGAATGAATGTTGGTACCTACAACAATGTTTGGTAGTATGGCTATTTGCATGGTAATAACCTTAAGTAAAAAATGAAGGTTGGTACTTAAAATGGTGCTTGGTAATTCTCTCCTTTGGGATGATTTTGAACATGTTTGTAATGTAAAGTTTAATAGTTATGCTAAATACATATTGAGGATTCAAGAGTAAGGTGTGGATTTTGAGAAATCAAGTACATATTGTAGGTGTGGGTGATTGTAAGTTAGGTATGGATTGTTGCACTCCTAGACCCCTATTGTCTACATTTAACAATTGAGAAACATGGGTTGTAAGAAAAGGAGAATCTATTGTATGCACCCATGTCAATGTGGGAGATATGTTTTATGACATGATGTTTACATCAACATCAATGACCATCAAGTTCAATTTTTAAAACCTGGCATAAAAGATGTAGGCACCCAAGAAGGTGTCTTTCAACTTTTTAGACAATAATATTGTTCCCTTCTTTAGCAATGTTGAATGGTAAGGGGCAAATGCTATAACATACAATGAACTTGTAACATGTTATGCTTTAATGCATTGTCCTTAATGCCATGCTTGAGGTTGCACATTTGTCAATGACATAACAATGAACAAACATGATACATGCATTAAAGTTTATATTAACTTGTATATTCACTTTGCCATTGCTTTGCACAAGATTTGTTTCCAACTTTTCAATATTGAACTAGTTTCAATAGCCCTTATAGCTTAAACAATAAGACATTTTTTGCCCCATGTTTTACATTTTGTTACATTCAATAGTCTCATTGGCTCCAACATGAAAACAAATGTAGCCACATGACCCTAAAACATTGGTTGGGTTATTGCTACTTGGTTATGAAGCAAAGCTAATTACTTAGCATAACTAGTTCCAAAATAAAATATTCATTAGGTAGTTGATTAAAATTATTAGCCAAAAAACAAAGATTCCATCCGGCTTCCACCACATGAACATGGAAGCCATCCACCTTATTAAGAAAAAATGAAAAAAAAACCATTTATGGGTTAGGGTTGGGGGTTTCATCAATTTTATGAAAATGAGTATATTCTTACACTATGAGGAAACACAATGTTTTTCTATTAGCCTTGCAACTCAATTTTTGAGTTACAATGACCACTTGCAACTCATCATATTTTTACATTATGAGTGTTATTAGACAAGTTACATGAGCTGTAAGAGTTACAACTCATTATTTATATGGTGCAACTCATTACAATTACAACCATAATGACATGCCAACATTACTAATTTTCATGCATCCATTAAAATTTGACATGTGACACTATGAAATTTTTTGGATTTAAAAATTATTTTCTTTTTGAATTATTGATCTCCATTGTCTATTATGATTTTAAATGATGGTTCAAGATTATGACACATAACATAACAATTTTTTTGCCACATGACAAATTATTGAATTTTGAAAAAAAATAAAATAAAATTTAATAGATAGGTAGGTTGGAACATACCCATAGGTAGGTAAGTTGGTATGTCCTAAGACTTACATATTTACATTACATATTTACTTACCTACCCACTTACATAGGTTGGTAGCAAAATATAACCTACTTACTTATGTAAGTAACTGGGTAAGTAGATAGGAAAATAGGTGAATTAAATAATAGTCATGTAAATATTTTTATTTTATTTTATGTTTTGCCTTTAAGGTTAAGTTTTTTTGAGTTCATTTGCAAAAATGACATGTGTATTTTAATGTGAAAACATAAGAAAAAACACCTTTTTTTATATAGTTTGTGACATGAGATTCAAAAACAAAACATATGGGTTAAATTTTCTATTTGTTTTTTGGTTGTAAATCAAGTTGTAATTACAAAGTCATTTTCCCACATGTTTTGTGTTTGTTTTTCATTATGTAAGTCATACAATTAAATTAGAAATAATCTAATATTTATATATGTGAGTTAATTATTTAATATTCAATTATATGAAATAATGATTTAAATTTATTGATTTATTTCAGATAATTAATTATCAAAATAATTTATCTGATTTTATCTGAAATAATTATCTTGAAAACTAAAATTTAGAATTAAATATCTGATAATTAATTATTTGGATAAATTATTTGAATTAATTAACCAATGAGTTAGCTATCTAAATTAGTTAGTCTAATTCAAATAATTAGTTAGTTAGTAAATTTGGATAATTATTATTAGATAATTAATTATTTTAATTAACTGAATAAAAATATATTTGAAATAATCAGTCTAATGCATCTAATTTTTTAGTTAGTTATTTCAAAAAATTAATTATTTAATTCCAGATAATTTATCATTAGATGATTAAACATCTAAATTCATAAAATTAATCATTTGTTATTTTAAAAATTTAAAATTATTAGTTATTTTAATTAACTAAAAAATAATTATTTGAATCAAATTGATTTATAACTCATATTAATAGTCAATTATTCAGTTTAAATAATTAGTTCATAATTATTAATTAAATTAAATATTAATTAATATATAGTAATTAATGAATTTTTCGAATAATTAAATATTATAAATTAATAATTAAATATGAATTTGGGGAAAAAGACATCAAGGTATAAATAGGCATATCCATATGTACACCCAAATTGAATTTTTAATATAATATACACATTGCTTTTAGTTTCACATTTAAATTAATTATATGTATCCAAGTAATTATTTTCTTAATTAAATTAGATAATTAATGATATGGTAATTATTGATGAACAATAGTTATCTTAATTAATTGGTTTACTTCATTATCAAGTATCCTTAACTCAAATAAATATTTATCTGATTATTATTTGATGACTAATTATTATTCATATACATGCATATTATTCAATTTAATTAACATAATTAGTTAGTTACTTAGTTTAAAACTAATTATATGAATTTTATTTATTTATTTATATTAATAGTCAATTATTATTTTTAATTAATAATTTCATAATAATGAAGTTTATTAAATGTAATCAATATTTTATAATCAAATTATTGAAATAATATTTTTTAATAAAACATTACATATGAATTTGTATCCTTATTAAATTATAAGTTGTTACACAATAGTCACAGCATAGTTGCACACTAGTAGTTCAATAATGATATACTAGTGGCCTTACTAATTGTATCAATGGGAATCATAGTAAAAAAACTAGATGCCAATGTATCCCATAATGGGTAGTGAAACTATGAACACATGGTAGGATTGCATGTATATACATCATACATTAATTGCAACATAATTGTTACTTTAGCGGCACATTTATAATATTTTAAATATAGTTGTCACATGCAATTACAATGTAACTCTTCAAAAAATTATAATGATGATGTTTCAATGAAATTGGTTTATGTAGGATGGGATTTTGGTGATTGTCATTATGACAATTCCATAATCATTCCGAATTATAATTTGTCATAGATCAAATTCCATTTCAAAATCATTTTTTTCTTTTGTTTGTTTGTATCTTGTTGTCTATCTTGCACCCTTTCAATGTTTTTGTCAGCTTGTATTTCGTTGTTTGTTTTACACCCTTTAAATTTTATTTTATTTTTTTTGTATTTTAATGTGAATTTTTTTTTAATGAATCAAACTTTCATTGGCATTTTGCCTAAAAAGTCAAGAATGTAAAAAAATATTAATGGAACAAAATGACATCTATTGAAATTTACAAAATTTTATCTTTTGAAAAGACAAAATTGATTACAACAAAATTATTATGTCCACACGAAATAATTTAATCATCATCATTCATAGTGCGAAATAACATGAAACCCAAATGAAACGTGGTTGATTACATATGTATGTATGGTGCATAGAAATTACCACGTAGAAAACCCATTTTCAACTCACTTGCAATTATAATACACCTAACTAATTTTCTAATGACAATTTATTTATTAATTTCCCATATTACCAAGGGGATAGTTGCATAATAATTGTAATACCCAAGGGATAGTTGCATAATAGTTGTATATGAGTTGTTTTTTGAGCTTTAGTTATAGGGCAATGTGGTTTCAATGGAAATAATTTTTCATAGTGATAGTTCTTTAATGGATATTTTATTCTAGTAACATAACATGAAAGTGATTTTAAAAATTAATAGTAACTTAAGTGGCATGTTGTGGGTTTATAACCAACTTGGTCAACAAGTAACAACATGATATAAATACCAAATCCCATCTATAAAGGTAGGAGCCATATATTAAATTTTTAAGCATTAAGCATGAGATAAAGAGTTACCACAAATGTTTTAAACGACAAAAAGGTTGGGGTGAATATTTCAAATTCCCATTTTAATTGGATATGTGCATATATACCCACCAAATTAAGTAGCATGGGTTCTATGCCAATTCAAATACCTACCCAACACTATTGCAAATTAATGTTATTTTCTTATCAAATATATTGGCATTTATAAAAAAGAAAATTTAGAATGAAATTGGTAAGCTGAAAATTATACATTGGTTTGATCTAACTCAATTATGCATTATGAATTGATGATGCATTATTACTAATATAATATGATATATATAATGTCATACATTATGAATATTGGGATTGATGTAATAAATAATCATCGGGTCTTTCATTGATGTTTTCCTTTTGAATGACATGTATAATATTAACATAAAGAAACTAGTAGTCATTAATAAAGAAGGGGTGTTGGTTGCTGATCAATGATTTTTTCCAACAAATATTGCTGTTTTTAAACCTAAAAATTGGGGGCTATAGGGGCCAACAATTTAAGACCACTTCCATTTCAAACTCATCTTAAGTGGGCTTGTGACCTTTTATTTATAGCTATAGTAGAACCTCTATAATTTTATCACCTAGGGACCAGTAGCCAGTGATAAAGTTTGAGAGGTTATAAGTTATGGGAGAGTTTGGAACTGTGAGGCGCAGGGTTCAAAAGCTACAGGCTGCTCTTTTTTCCCATTTTCTTTGCATTTTTGATCATCAAGGCAACCCGTCTTTGGCAGAGAAAAAGGGTGAAAAACATCTTAAGTCCAACACTTTTTTTCCGAACCTGCTTGTAACCGGAGTATTGTCCCTCTAACGCACTTCACACTTTGCCCTAAACTAGATATACACGGTAGAGAGGCCTATCACTAGCTATTTCCACCATAACTGATCGAGAAATAAACGAATTATAAAATTATAAAATTGTCGGGAAAGAGGAAAAATGATAAGTTATAAGAATATAAAATTTTTGCTTGGTCCCATTGATGGATCGGGCCGGAGTGATAAAATTTGAGAGGTTATAAAATTTGGGGGGATCAGTTTATAGAGGTTCTACTGTATTCAAGTTTGCATCTTTTCATTTAAACAATTATGAGAAAGAGGAGTAGATCATTTTTAGTATAATATTTCAAAATGCGTGCATGAACATTCATTTTTTAACATCATTTCAAATTTGTTTTTTGGTTGCCATTGTGTTTGGTTGAAATCTTGCGCATGCCCATGTTAAAGTGTTTGATTGTTTGCCTACCCAATTATCCTTTTTTTTTTAATGGCCTCTAACATATTTTCTTAAAACTTCGCATGAGATTAGGCCTCCCCCATCTTATGGCTTGTGGTATTTCTCGATGCATATACAGCTAGCTTATAGATTCAATAGCCTGATATACCTTTTTTGTTGTGCTCATGAAGAAGAATGCATTGTCAAACATGATGTAGTTTGAGATTCTTTTGCCTCCATTGCTAGGGATGTTAGGTTCCATATTTTGTGCAAGCAAACTCATCTTTCTTCAATTTCATTTTTCTAGTCATAGTGTTAACAAGCGGATATTGTGCTTACAACAAGTGGTATACGCATAATGATAGACGTAGTCATTGTTGATTCGACTCGTGCAAATCTTGTTTCATGAGTCACTTCTTCTTAGGAAGTGGTCATGACAATTGTAACTTAAGCAAAGGTTGTGTCATATTGCGACCGACACCCTGAGGATGATTTTATCCCCCTTGCAATAAAGATATTTAGATGTTTACAACAATAGGTCAATGACTTCCCTCATCAATGTGCCAACATGGCATGGTCGATGAAGAGCTTAGGAAGACCTCCTCTTTCAATTTTACATTCATTTTACAGACAAAGGGTGTATGTGGCTCTTTAGAAAGTTCATGCTGCCACTACCTTACGATGTGCAATTGCAACGATAGGAGAGGCCTCTTGTAAGCTTGGTGTTCTTCTAGGTTTTTTGCCCATCTCCTTGCATGACTTGCTTCGTGCTAGTGGTAATAGCCAAAAGTGTGAAACAGATGATGGGTAGCCTTAAGAGGATAAATCAAGTAACCTAGGACCTCGAGACTTGCTTTTTTCTTCTCTTGTTCCCTTGAGGGGTGTTCTTCCTTTATTTATTTATTTATTTACCAGGCTGGTCCCATATTCGATACCATAGTTTATATCATTGTTAAACACCATGTGGAATCTCCCATACCAAGGCAGGTGCAAAGTGCAAACCCTGTGGAATGTGGGACCACCTGGCCCATTGTAGATAAATAATGTTTATTAAAAGTGTGTGTCCTAGGGGTGGAGGAGAGCAAGCAAGTTCCAGTCCTTTCATTAAACCCTTCCCTATCACATGGACTAAGCAAATACAAAAACAGCCAAGCTTGTCATTCCACAGCTTCATCCCAGTGTTGTGTCCAGAGGATTGGCTGCATGCAATCAAGGTTGAAGGCATAAAACGTGCCCCCATGGATTGGTTTCATGTGACCTTCAATTATCCGTATGATTTTGGCTTCTTTCTATTGACACCCATCCTTCATTACCCTTGGGCATTGTCATCTTGTCTGTTTTGTCTACACTTTAGGCCTCTCCTGATGGATACCGTCGTCAAAAATAAAATAATTCATAATTTTTATAAAAAAATTATTTTCCTTCGAAAATGATTAAAAAAACTCTACAACATTTCTATAAATAACATAATCAGTATTGAAGCTGCCAAGTTACTGCAGTTGACACTCTTCTTCAATGTGCAATGAATTCCTAGCCTTGGTATGGGTGACCACAACAATGGTTGATCCTTCAAATAAGGGTGAATGAGCAAGGATATTGACAACCCTTTGTTTGATTTTATTTTCATGCGTTCATGTGTTGTGTTCACATAATTGGCTTAGGTTGTGGATGGATAATTAATTACAGATCATGGCCTTCTGCAACTAGAACCATGGATTGAAGGGTTTGTGCAAGCGTGTGCATGCATGTATGGGTGTGTTGAACGTTTGCTCGAGTGGAATGCCATGGATTCAACCTTGCTCCTTCAACAAACAGAACAAGCCTAGCAATGCTCTTTACGCTGGATTCGTACAGAGGTAGTAAAGGAATAAACTATGAGAATAAATGAGTTGGCAAGTGATGTGTCATTGGGGTTAAGGAGGGAGTAAATACTTGAGATATCTTACCCCTATGAGTAAATATTCTGAATTATAAAAAATTTGACTTTAAATTATGATGAAATAAAGAGGTTCCCTTGATTTCAAAAGATTAAAATACTCTCCTCTCTTATTTAGAAGTCATCTAAGATTGAAATTGAGCCTTAGGTCTGAACTCTGAACATCTCAATATAAAATTAAATTAAATCTCATTGTATTAGTTTTATTTAATCCCTTTTGTGAAGGACAACAAGATCAGATTGCTTCTTATACTTTTAATCATCTTGAACCCCAAGCAAGAGAGGGTTAAATGAACTAATACTACCCTCTTGCTGTGAATCCGGCTTTAGTACTAGATATTACTGGTTTCCATTCACATTAATTCAAGTCAACGTTTCTTTTCACTCTCATTTTAATTCATAAATCCAACAAGCTTTGCCTATCCAAAGTCAAGGTATCACACATTTCACACATGCATAATACATATCATGGTGGGGTTACATTACCAGATCCCCGAAAATTAAATCAGTATTATTTTCAGTAACTCCTAAATCACAAGGACAATTATTGCACCTCAGTCACATTATGATAGTTAGCATTTTCCACTGAAGTGGGGTTCCCATAAAGAATGACTACCTACTTCAACACCCCAGGATTACTTCTTGCATTAGAAACTTGTTGTATCAAAAACCAAGTTATGATTAAAGGGGAGTGGATGCACATAACTTGTGAGATGTAAAACTTCAATCTTCTTTGTCAGGGTAGAAGTCACCTTGAGTAGACTCGTTCCACCTTCTCTTGCTTCAGAAAACTTTGGCTTATTTCAACAAATGTTTTGAATAATTTCTGAAACGACTTCTTTGGGGAATTTTTTTTCCTATTTTGAGATCTGAAAAATATGATTTTGACTATATAAATGATTTTTCATGGAAAAAAACGGCCCAATTCTTTTGCCATGTCTTGACCCAGATTTTTTCCAGATCTGCATATATTTATGAAAGATTCCAGTAGATAGCAAAGAATATAGAAAAATCTTTATATGTTTCTATTTTCATATCTAATTTTGGTCAAATTTGGCTAAATTTTCTTTTGGATGGTCACGGCTGGCAACTTTGTCTACATTACAAAATTGAAAGAAAAGAAAAGAAAAAAAGAAAAAGAACACTGCACTGAACTGAACCCTGTGTAATTTTAGGATGTGCACAGTGCACACTACAAAGACTTCAATTAATAACCTAATTATGGCCTATTATGTAGCTTTATCATGTGGGTAGATGACTATTGGATAACCTGTCTAAATGACACACTCTACAGACGCAATAATCTCTTATTTCGACGAGTGAGGGCAACCCATGGCTACGCCACTCCAGCCACCCGTGGCACCTCGCCCGGCCCCCCGCATCGGCTGCCCTGGCCTGTTTTTTCAAAGAACAAGAAGCAGGGGGCTCTTAGGGTCTGAAATATTTAAAGGACCTGAACCGGTGGTTCTTTAAAGACTCAAAAGCACCACCCAACACTGAACCGGACCTGTGTTCGGCTGTTGGTTCTTCTTCAATATGTCCGAAACTGGGAACTGCCAGTCGGAGTGCATCCTCGTTTCAGGACCCTAACGACGGGTTTTCTCTCTGAGGACCTCGTTTCAGGTCCCCAACGACGGGTTTTCTTTCTAGGAACCTCGTTTCAAGTCCGTCTCGAGGTCTGGACCAGGTACTGAGAATCTCGATTCAGGTCCTTTATTGAGGATTCTGGCCACCTTGGTTCAGGTCCTTGAAGGTTTTGAGGACCTCGCTCGTTTCAGGACCTCGTCTTGTTTTTGTCGCCACAGACAGACGGACAGACACCATGTTTGCTTTTATATATAGGATTAGGTGAGGCAACAAGACCCAATTGTCTGAATCTACTTTGCCCCATCTTATATATAAATTCACTACGTCCCTGACGGAGCTCGGGTTTCAGGCCGACCGGGCTCAGCGGTAATCGGAGGGCGGAATTTCCTGTTCCCAGTCTGTGGGCAAAGCTATTGGAGGAAATTAGGTTATGACATTCTAGCGCGAAACGGAGACCCGAGATAGCCAACGTCAAGAACGGGGTGCCGAGCCGGGTCCGGTCCGGACTGTGTGTGACGGAGCTCGGCAACTTTTGCTCCAAAGAACACCCACTGAGGGAAGTTATCAGCAGTCACTTTTCAGAAAGTTTTTGGTATGGTCGTTGCTGATTTTGGGTACTGTAGAAGTTTTCATGGGGGACTTTTCAAAAACAATAAATTTTTTTTAAAAAAACTGCTTTGCGCCTTTCTGTCTCTCTCTTGGTTTAAAGAAACCGGGGGACTTCACAGTGTCCGAAGGTCATGGGTACCCAGTGTCTGAAGGTCACGGGTACCCACTAGTAAGGACATATTCATCAACAGTGAAACTTAGTGGGAATGCTTTCGAACTTTGATTGACTTGATTCCTGACAAAAACCAAATTGGCTGAGAACAAGAACATTTTGTGTCAATTTGATTCTTTTGATGTATTTTCTTAAAAACTTGAAAGGAAGAGGGGAAGGTAGGGAAAGGGAGCTTATTTAAGGCATATGCATTCATCATGTACAAGCCGGGGATGGTACTACTTTCAGCAGATATTATCAGTTACAATTTTTATGGATCCTGGAACTGCAAGAGAGTAATGTAATGTTGAGGCTGTGGGGTGCAGAGAGATCCTAAAGAAAGGAAAAGAGCCATGCTTGGGCATGTGCATAGCACCTGGTTTGACATGGTTTGCATTGGAATAGGTGTCAATTGTAGGCTAGAGGTGCACTTATATACAACCAAGTGAGGCAACTAAGCCAAGATAAACAAATTGCAGCAGAATACTGGAGCACCTCCTTGGTGGCTTGGGCACAAATTGTGTATTTTTAGAAATGCTGAAATGTTCAAATTTTAATTTTTTTCAAAAAAAAAATTTGTGTGAAGGAAAATGAAGAATCTTTGGCAATATTATGAGAATATTCTTATTTTTTGAAATGGAATCTTTAAAATTAATTAATTATTCAACATATATGTGCTGAAGCTGTGTGCTACAGTATAAATGTACTAGCGAGTGACCAGGGTTTGTCTGATTCTTGGCTCCTAGCTTGCCTGTGGCATCGCCAAAATTGGCCAAACCCTGCCTGCTCCTTGGAGCTGTTACAGAATTGGCGAAGGCCTGCTGGTTAGGCAACAGAATCGGCACCCATGTGAATGGCTGATTCAGCATGAGAATGAGTCAATTGAAAGGGAGAATAAGACCTAACAACTGTTAGTGTATACATTGGCTCCCTCTTTTTTTTTTCTTTTTTGTTGGATAATACAACAGTTGAGTGTAACAATCATGCTTCAAGAAAAGACTTTTGCTGAAATATTGGCAAATCATCATCTGATGGAACTACATTACACCATAGTAGACATTATTGCTAGTCCATAAATGCACCCCAAATCCCTGTATAAAAGTTTGGACCATTTGGTTTTCAAGGGTGGGTGTTCGATCAGAGGTATTGATTTGTATCTACTCTATAAGTGTATCTCATATATTTTTAGGGGAATTGGGGTACAAAACTTTCGTGGGTGGAATTACTGACAGAGCTCCGAGAACAAAGAGAACAGACTTACACCTCAAGCACCAAGAAAACAAGGAGTAACAAGAGCAGATCAGATTTATTTTTTTCCTTTGGTGTGTTTGTTGCAAATTCAATGACTTTCTTTTAGTCCCCAAACTTCAATTTTTTTAAAAAAATCTTTAAAATTTGCCACATTTCGATATGTGGTTCAAGTAGTTAGCCAAATATATGAGAGTATGTTTCAATATTTTCTTTTCGTATATGGTTTATAGCCATATTTCTTATGGATAATCTCATTCTGGCTATATCTTAAATTCATAAAAAAGTAAAATACTGAACAGACCTGATAATAACAACATACCATAGGCAGATGACAGCAGTGTGTGAACACAAAAAATGCAAGAAAAAGCAATCTCATGCAGTAAGAAGGTGGAAGGGGGTTTCTTGCTTCTTCCTCTTCTTTCTTCAATTGCAAGCAAGAAATTCTGAAAGCTCCTGGATGAAGTGTAGGGTAAAGCTTGGGGCAGGCTTTACTAGAATAAGGGCTCATGTGAGGCAGAGCTGGAGCTGAGTGTGGGCACAATTCTGATCAAGCCTGTGGCTGAGAGCATAAAGACCTGGGAAAATTTGTATTTCTTAGCTTTTTTCCTGTTTACCCCATCGATACCAGGTACCATGGGAAAAAATTAGAAAAGGAGGGTGAGCATTGTGAAAAACCTGTGGGCATTTCCTTTTCTGAAACACCCATCCTCCACAGAGGAAAATTACAGGCTGCAACATGGCCTCCAATTACACTAGGAAAATCTGCTAATGTCTTTACATGAATGGTAATTCAAAGCCAGCAAAGAGGAATGAGGAGGGAAAGAAGCAATATTCCAGGATTGTATGTACCAAGGTAGATGAAGTACCAGGGAAAAGGAGGAGGAGAAGGGGCAAATGATCCTGCAAGCTTCCAAAACAGCAAAACATGTGAAGCATGTGAAGCAGTTTCATCATGAGAGATTACTTGCAGGTTCTCATTGGCTGGCTTCCTGAGAATCTGGATCATTCAACAACTTTCTGGCGTACTAATAAACATTACAAAATTTCATGCACCCCCCCACCACATCACTTCTCTGGACGTCTCTTTTGGCTGCAATTTGGGGCATATTTATCCTCTCTTTGCCTTCTGACCTCCCTAACCATCCCCACAGCTTTCTCTCCAATTGCAATTGGATCAAAGTTGGTCTCCACATGTATTGGTTTTTTAAAAATTACATTAAATGCCTCTGGGTTCCCTGTATTCCTCCCTAATAAAAAACATCTTCACGTCCAGCCCCTAGTTGACCCCCACACTATTTCAGCCCAAGGTATGAAACCTGGACCAACAATGGAGGCAGTGTCAAATTCTTGAAAAGCCATGTCAACCCTGTCTTTTTTTTCCTTTCAAGCGGTTTGCTTGCCCAAGATCACGCCCTGTACCAATCGAGTGCATGGTAACAGGTAACCGGGGCTGGGTCACAAGTAACATGTTAGGTGGAACGGGTAACATGCCATGTTGGGGGGCCCACTTTCAATGGTGGTGACGACAATCAATGCCATTAATGGACTTGGGAATCATGGGCTTGCATCCATGGCCATCCACATCCATTTCAAATTGGAACATGGTTTTGGGGGTGCCTATGAAGGGAGTGTAATGTAGTTTGAATGCATATGCCTACGTAGAAGGGTAGTAGGATGATTGTTTTAGTTTGTGTGTGTGTTATAGTGGATAGGTAGAGGCAAGGAAATGGCATTGATTGGAATCAAATGAAAGCAAGGTTGGTCTGTTGTCAAAAGAAGGCCATGGATGATTAGTACAAGGATGTGTATAGTGAACAACATGCAATGTAGTTAAATTTGTTGTGGGAGATGTTGCAAGAGCCACTTGCAAACCCATTTTTTCAACAAGATTTGGTGTGGGTGATGGAAACAAGGAGAGGAAAGGGTGAAGAAAAATCAATGAAGGTCACAATCACATACATTAGGTGGGAGAGGTTCAAAAATTTCTTGTATGAAGATGGAAATCACCCTTATGTGCCATGTGCTTTCATTCAAAAGGACAAGGATGTTGTTAATTAACCAAGGATGATGAAGATGCCCAAGCAAAACTCCTATGACAACAATTCTAGGTATATAATGCATGTGCATGTTAGGAATACTTGTTTAAATAAAGAAGTAGAAAGCAAAGGACCCCCAAGACACATCTTAAATACATCTAGAATATCCATTTAGTAATAGTAGTTAAGAATTTCAAGTTTTCAAAATGAAATGCACACAGTGCAAGTTGTTCAAACATATGCAATTTTGTGTCATGGGTAATGTCCCTATGTGAGGATAGATACCATTACAAATATAGGCCCAGTGATAGTAGCGGTTTAGTTCAAGAAGTAACAAAGCATTTGGTGCTACAAAACATCTTGCTGAAAAGCAATAGTGATTTAAAAACAACATAAAAGAAAGGAATTAGCAAAAGTTGGGATGCTAATGTACATTCAATGTGAAAAGGTTATACCTGCAAATTAGATATCACAAAGATTTTTTTTGAATGAAGCAAAATATGAACAAGAATGCTTGATTATGCATGGGAGGGTTGCAAAGATTGAACAATGATGTGTTTTTTTACCCACATTTTTGTAATAAAAAAATTCTTTGTCTTGGAATAGCTATAGTTGGAACTATTTATGTCACAAATCATGGCTAAACACAAGAATAGAGTGAAAGGGCACAAGCATGCTAAAGTAGGCCAATTGGGGATCCTTATTTCAAAAGTAAAAGTAGGTGGAAAATAGATTTTACTTTTTTTAATTTTAGGCCTTTTATCAATGTCATAAATTTTGGGATGTACTTAACATACTAAAAAAACCATATACGATCATCCTCAATCTAAATTATTATTCAAAATATTTTTATTTATTTATTGAAAATATATATTTGATATATTTTCCAAATCAAAATTTTCAAATGATGTGTTATTAATGTTTGAGTCATCATGCATATTGATACACATATTTAAAAATTGAATATTTCAATTATGACAATGTTAAGCCTTTCAAAAGTAAGTTTTTCCTTACGTAGGTTTGAAGCATTAAGAACCTACTTTTTAATATGAATTACAATTACATTTTGTGCTTGTAACATGGTAAAACATGTATTAAACATTCTTTGAGGGAGCCATAAGAATAGATTTCAAAAATGAAAGGTTAGGATTATACTTTATGACAATTTTATGCAAAATGGGACATTGGCACCAAATCAAGAAATATGAATGAAAATAGGTTGGGAAAAAAAAACATCTTAAGTTTTTAAAAACTTTTTCATGGCGTACTACATATGTTTATGTAGTTTAAACACTAATTTTCAAAGAATGTGTCCTACTTTTTAACCTCCAAAATTGACAATTATTATTTTTAGCTTAATTTAACATGCTTATGCTTGAAAGAAATAATGAAGCAAGATGGTAATATGACAAGGGGTCTCTCTTTTGTATAGGACATTCACAATCTATTGGGGAAGCTAGCAAAATGAACATATAAAAAATATTCCAATAAGGCAAACATGTGAAAATGTGAATGCAACAAAATCAAGAAAATTTATTTATTACCACAAAATAAGGTTCATTGTTGAAGGTCAATTAATAGGTGTTAACATGCCTCTCACAATTGGTATCGAAACACCCTTACAAAAGGACCAAATATTACAACATGGACACACCAATAGTGTTTGTGTTGATGCAATCTTTGGGACAAACGAGAAAAAGGTACTTATCCTTTCATGATATTGATTGTCCTACATTTTTCCAATGTGTTGTGTAAATGGGGAGGTGCACATTGTAGATAGGTATAGGGCCATAATGAACAAGAATAATGTTTTGAGCAATTCCCCTTGTATATAATGATGGTATTCAATGAAAGGTTCAAATGTGTTCTTGTCATGTACATCATCACATTTAGCAACAAACAAACAAACCTTGTTTCGTGGATTGTCACTTTGAAAGAAAATCTATTTCAAGAGAATGACAATTGGTTATCAAACATGTTCATTGTTAATGATGCCAAAGCATAAATTATTAGCAACTTAAGTATGTAACCTACATAATGGCAATGTGGGCTTGTTACCTATCACCATATGTTTATGCCATTATCCTAACAATGGACAATATTTGCATGTGGTGCAAGAAAATGTGGCCATACACAAAAATATTCTTGTGTTTATGGCATGTGAAGAGGGCTTGGTTAAAACAAGCTTGTAGCAAGATCAAGGATGCAATCATCTAGGCATTGACATTGAAAGAAATGGGTTGCATAATGTATGATGTGAATTGCTTAAAAAACCAAGGAATGAACTAATGGGCAAGATCAAAGTTACAAAAGTTCATGGAGAACCTATTAGCAACACATGAATTCTAGAGGCACATAAGACCAAAGGTCTATTAAAAATGAAAAAATGGGTTGTGGGCCATAAAACTTTTCATTACATTAAGCAAGACTTAATGCAACAATTGAAAGCTACCATTTCCACCTCAAGGCCACTATTTGATCCAGTAAGATAAAAGCTTGTAGTAGGCATGTGGATTGGATAATGAATGAGTTAACATGAGACATATTGTTCCACTGTTGGTATCAATCAATGAGAAAGGGCTTTGGTTTTGTAAACAATAAGAAGAGCAATTTGTGATAGGTGATGCGTTGAAGGTTAGAATGGATGAATGTGTCATATTGACATCACACCTAGGAGAGGGTGTTTTAATTTCCTCCATGAATCATAAGCATAAGGGATACTAGATTTACAACCCATCATATGAATGGCATGGGCATGTTGTAATGTTTAGTTGCCCAATGTGGCAACATCTATAAACACTAGGTGGAGGTCCTCATGTTATTACATCAAGAATTGGCAAAAGGCACAATAACAAGGTATTTGTGGATTTCTAGTGGGAACTATACAAGGGGATCTAATAGAAACATGTTGAGCCCAAAAATGAATGTTGTGCAACTTATTAGCACAATGCCCACCTCGTGTTCAACATGTAGGCAATAAAGACATGAAAGACAATAAAAAATTTAGAAGATGACATATGCCACATGTTGTTAGAAATGGTGGAGATTGCTCAAAATAATTCCTTGTTCTTGGAAAATCTTTTAATAGATTTGCACCATATAAAAAGTCGATTGAAAACATTGGAAACATAAATCAAAATGGCCTTGTGGACCCTAAGCAAAAGCTCCCATTTTAAATGTAATTTGAAAACATTGGAAACATAAATCAAAACGGCCTTGTGGACCCCAAGCAAAAGCTCCCATTTTAAATGTAATTTGAAAACATTGTGAGAAATCATGTTTACAATAATTAAATTGCATGCAACTAAAGCCCCAAAATAATTAATATATGACTATGCTACAATTGTCCCATGAAAATACAAAGAATTACTAAATAAAATGTCATGTCATATAATCAAGGATTTGTATTGTAGTTGTTAATTGCAAGTTAGTTGCAAGATGAACACATTGTAAATGTGATTGTAGTCAACCATTTGACTTTATTAGCAAGTTGCATTTTAATAACATGTGACAACTACATTATAACTACAATAAATGTAGCACCCAAGTAACAACTACTTTGCAACTAATGTAGAACTTCAACACATGATCATGCCACATGTATACATTTTCACCACCCATTACATATGACACTTTCAACTTGTTGGTACTTAGATGTCAACTATGATTCCTATTGATACAACTAATCGTGCCATTAGGTTATCATGCTATATAAGTAATACTTTTTCATTATTTATTTATTATTTTTCAACTATTTGATTACTAATTTTCCACTACATTGCAATTCATAACATCATGTTACTTTATAGACTTATCATTCGAGGTGAAAATATGTTTTTGAAGTGAAATTAAAAATAGTGTGTATATTATATTACAAATTCAATTAGGATATACATATGGATCTATCTTTATATACCTCAATGTCTTATACTTAAAACATCTTATTAATTTATTAACAAGGGTCGATTATTTCAAGTTGATCATGTGCCTATGCATATCATTAAAAAATTCAAGATGAATTACATAGGATCAATTTTTTCCTTTCAACAACTAACATTTAATAAACATGTTAGCCAAAGTGACCAAAATAGCCAAGCCAACATGTGAAAACATTAGTCAAATCAACCAAGTCAATCATGTGACCATTACGAACAACTGGTATGCAACTATATTTCAATTTAAAATTTGAAATTTGAAAAGATGAAATTTGGGTAGAAAAACCCTAAGTAAGTGATACATGGTAGTAAATTGATAAATGCCCATCTTTGCATCAACAACCCTTATGCACCTATGCCTATTGTCAAAAAACTCAATATGAACTAGAAAGGATAAGGTTTTTTTCTCTACACATTTTGTGCATTTCTTAATCTTTTGGTGATGTGATTATCATATCATGTGTTACATAATTTATTTATTTATTAAAATCTAGTTTAAAAGAAAAGTTGAATAGTTCTTTACAAGTTTTTTGTTTATTTAAAAAACTTGGAGGTTGAAGGTTGAAAATCTTCCATTTTAAAAAAAAGTTGACTTGTGAAATGTAACTTATAGTGATGAGGGGTTTGTGAAGGGAAGAATTCTTTTGATGAAAATCATGTTGTGGCTTTTATTGTGTTAGATTTTTTGGTATTTTGAGGTGGAAAGTAGAGTTGAAATAAAACTAGTTTGTTCAAACACACATGTTACTTTTTTGAATTTAAGATATTTTTGTTATTCTTATGTTATAAATTCCAACTTTGATAATGTTTAAATCCATCAAAATCAACATTGTGCATACAAAGTAAGGTTTTTTCAAAAATAAAATGGTGGTATTGCTTTTTTAAAATATATTTTGAATAGAAAAACATGCACATGTGATGTTGTACAATTTAGTTAAGTTGTTAATAATTATGCCATGTTGGATGTGTTGTTTTTTGTTATGTAATAATCCAAATTAATACATGCAATAAAAAAATATGGTGAATTTTACCCTCAATATTCCAAGTATGTCAATGGTTGAAAAAAAATCACAAAAGCATTAGGTTCATCAATGGATGAACCTACTTAGTAATCATTTAGTTTCCATTTGCAAATTGGGTACATTGTAGTTACACATGAATATTCCTTGTGTCAACATGAGTTGTCACATAATTGCCAATCAATTGCAACCATTAATGTGTTTTCACAATAGTTGAAGTTATAAAGGAGTTGCAATGAGAATTAATTAAGTTCACCATTGATGGATAAATGAAAACAACATCAACACAATGTTAGAATGGTAGTTGTAAATTGGTAGGATTAGAGTCGCACAATAGTTGTTCCCACACATTTGCAACTAAGTTGCATAAGTCACATGCATTTACGGTTCCAAATATGATGAGTTGTGTTTGTTGCAACTTGTGCAACTTGTTCAATAACACTCATGTTATAGAAATATGTTGAATTGCAATGAAGTTACAAATGGTCGTGCAACTCAAAAACCTAGTTGCAAGACCAATGAAAATCAGCTTATTTCTTATAGTGAAAATAATTTTAATTTGAAACACAAATGAGACTTTTAAAAGAGATAATGTGTTCAACACTAAAAAGGTGATAATAGGTGGTAATAAACATGTTAACACATGAATAGGAAAAATAGGGGTTGACAAGGGATTGCAACAAATTGGCTATGGGTGCAACTATGCGTTGCTTGTAATTACATGGTCTACCTCAAGAAAGGCCACTATGGTTTAACTTTATAGTGTCTCATGTGCAAGGTTTATGATATGTGTTAACTTTGTAATGATCGTGCATCACTAACAACGTCCATTTCAAATTTGTTATGTTGCACATTTTGTGTCAAATTATTTACTTTCAAATGCATGTTTCCTATATGTAATGAAATACTTGCATGCACACCAACATTGGTGGATGTACAAGGTATGACATAAAATAAACAAAGTGTTAACAAGACAATTGATGGTCATAATATGTTGAAATTCAATGTTTTATTTTAAATATGTCATCACATCACATTCTACACAACTAATACCCCCAACAAAATATTTTTTCACCAAAACATTCGAATGCCACAAAGAATCAACACATTAACATGCATGTTGGCCATATTGATGCATACATTCATACATTTGTGGATGTGCACATTCATTAAACAAATTGTACAAGTAGACAAATGCACAAAATGTCAACTTGTAGAAGAAAAAATTGACATATTGTTAGTTCATATTGCAAGAGTGTGTCACCAAACAATCCTTAAAATGTTACAAATTGGAGGGCCCCCACTCCAAGTAGGACAAATGATATTACACATCAATCTATTCCTAAAGTTTCACATGAATTATGCTATTATATCTCATGTTACAATATTGTGAAGTACATGGGCCTACAAAGCTTCATTGTCAATACCTCTAGATGGCCCAAAAGACTCTTCAATGTAATCTTGGCTTTTTAGGAGCATTTGGAGAAGGGCAATTGAGCGGATGGTTTACATTGGGTAACACACATGTAGATTTTAGTTGTGGGAATAATTTCCACCACTACTCCTTTCCTTTTGGTGCTCGTTTTTGTTGTTCTTTGTGTCCTTCATTGTTGTTTTTATGGATGGCATAGTGATAAGCAACATTGGCATGCCACCAAAGGAAGTGATGTAAGTAGCTTTATAACTTTTGAAATTGTTAACTACATACAACTCCTTTGCAAATCCAACACAAAATCTCCATTTGCATCACCCATGTTTCCATAATTAGCCATTGAACTTGCAATCAAAAGAATTGATAGCCATGTTAACAATTTCTAATAACTAACAGGTGGATGCATGGTTGGTAGTGGAGCTACTTGGCACGTCATGCCAAAAGAAAAAAATAACAACAAAATTTAGGGGTTGTTTCATAACATTTTTTGGGTCATGACATACACCTATGATGAAAGGGTAGTACCTTTTACAACAAGGGCAATATCCTTTATGAAAAAGGTGATACCCTCTACAACATAGGCTATGAAGTAGACATTTATGTTTGCCAAGATATCATACTTGTATTCCCAATTCCCCACCTACTTCTGTATTTCAAGCCACAAACTTTTTTTGGGTGAAGGGAGTGAACTTTTCATCTCCTCCTCATAGTCCCCTAGCCCATGCTCATGCCACCCACACACACTCCATGAATGACTTTGCCGCCTCGGTATTGTAATAGTTCAACAAAAAGCCTAAAGGACAAACCTATTTATCTCCAAGAGAAATATTGACCAATGGTTTTGGTTCAAGTATGGCACAATGGAGCGATGTAACTAACATGATGTTTTTGTCTACCCACAAATGCACCATGTCATAATGATGATTGTACTCAACAATACATAATTTGTTGAAGACTTGGGAAAAATACATGTGCAACACACAAAAAGTCATCCATTTTACCCTTTAGTATGTTGAACAAGAAGTGGTGGATGGCAAAGTCCATAGTTTCAATGTCTAACTCTTGGAAGCATGCATCTATAAATGCCTCCAAATGCATGTTGAACTTTAGGAAAGGCTTGTTCTCATAGAGTAGTACATAGTCTACACAACACTCCCTATCTCTCTTACATGTCAAATTAGTTGTTGATGTTGACATTGACATAACACACTAAAATGGAATAAAAGCTTAAATTATTAACACAAAATATGATAAACACCTCAAGGAATTAGCAAGGGGGTGTAGGTCTAGGGATCTTGCAAGGGCCACCAACCTTTTGCAATTTCCTTTCTCCTACCTTTGTCTTAGTCATACCCTATCCTTGGATAATTTCTTGGATTTCCAACTCATTTTCATCATCCTCTATGTTATTTTGTCCCACATGCGAAATGGTAATGATGTTTTCCATGTGTACAATGTTGCCATTGAGCCCAATGTTCACCTCCATGAAAGTTTTTGCCACTTTGATGATGGTGGCCTTTGGTCTCCATGCCCCACACCATGCAAGGGATCCACCATAAAGGTTGAACCCAACTAGGTAGAAGGCATGGTAGGGCCTATTCCATGTCTAAGTCACCTTCCAAATTTTGTGGTTTTGTTTCTAGTATGTCTTCCTCCGCATCTTCCCTAGGTGGCAATGTGGATGGGAATTTTGACACTAACAAATGTGAAACATTAAATTTGTGTCCACTTTAAGCAATTCACTACTATCCTAAACAACTATAAATGTCACACGGACATGTTCATCAAATGTTTAACATTTCCTCATGCTTGCAAGTTGAGGGCAAGTGACAAGCTTTAACATCAACATATATCTCATTTGATGGGATGCATATTGATTGCATGCTTCAATTGGTGCAAGAGTGCCATTCATGTTCCTTTGGTTGTGTTACATTTATTGCCACAACATGCATTACTAGTGTTAATGACAACAATAGAGCATTGACATTAGGTAGGTAGGAAAACATGCAACACAAAATACAATGGGGAGATTGAAGTTGCTACAAAATGTTAACATAGGTTACATGTGGTAAGCCAAAACCATCCCATACCAAGATCGTACCTCTCTTTCAACCATGACCTAATTCCCATGATGTGGGGTGGGTCATCCTCACGGGGGACATAAAAAATTCACCATCCATAAATGCATGATTTCTTGAGGAGATTAGAATATCATGTCTTACTAGTTTAGATTTTCACCCTTTGCATCAATCTTGTATTTCAAGGAAAACATTGTCCACGGGTGCTTTTAGTGTTCCATGCCTTGTCCAACTGCTACTCCCATTGAATGTGTGAGGGAACATCTTTGGCAACATTGAATAAAATGTACCTTTCATTTATAAGCACAAGGTGCGCAAGGTGTCATGGGGAGTTCAAATGGGTCCTCAGATTTTGCAACCATTTTTCCAAGACAACCTTAGTTGCCCTTACTACTAAATGGGACAATATGTATGTGTACAAAAGACCTCATGTGGGATTGGATTTTTTTTTACATGCATGTCCACTTTTTGGTGCTTCAACCACAATATGTTGGGCTTTCACATTCATTGTGCACCCATGGCATGGTTGACATGCTAAAGTTATTTGTGACCATATGTAAATTGAAGATGTGGAAGAAAAGGTGCTAACCCAATACAATTTCTTCCACCTCATATGTTGTGTTTGCATCCCATTTTTCCATGGCTTCCACAGTTCACCATCTTGTCATGCTTTTCTATCCAAATTTCCTATCAAAAAAAGAAATCATGGATTTTGCGACTACCAAAATTCATTAATTTTTGAGTGAAATAATTTTTTTTTGACTAATAGATGCAATTTGTATGGTTTTGGTTAAAAAGGATTAGTTGATCAAAACATTTTTAATGAAAATTATTTTAATCATTTTGGATAATCACATGTTGCATTAAGCAAATTTTAATTTAAAAAAATTGACATGGATATTATGAGGTTCCAAATTAATATGATGTGGACTAAAATGCCACATCATCATACACCATCTTTTTCCTTTTCTTTTTGGTTCAATCACAAATTATTATTTTTTCACAACATGGCATGACAAAAATACATGTTGTGAAATTGATTTATTTATGTATGTATTTATTTATTTGTTTGAATTTTTTTAAGAAAAAATAATTGACACCGTTTACCACCACCAAATGTACATGATACATCAATGTATAATACTCAATGTATACATTTATGCATTCATCCATCAAGGTTTGAACCCAACAAATCATGGAGATCGCACCAAGGTCTTAACCACCAAATCATTTCAATATTTAGATATAAAAATAAAAATAAAAATTTATTATGGTCAACATGAAACTATTTAGGAAATTCAAACTTGAACCTATGTTTTTTATTTTCAAATTTTATTCAAATGCTACAAATGAAAACATGATTTTGAAACTTATTCAAAAAGGAAATTATAATTATAATTATAATCCATAAATAATCAGTTTAAATTTTTTTGTAAATTTTTTAAAAATAACTTGTTATGATAAATCAAAAAATATTTTTATGTATAAATTGACCTATAATATTTGTAAATGTGAGTCAATTCAATGTGAATTCATGAATGTTTAATTTTTTAATTCAATTATTTTTCATTATGTAAAATATATGTCCATTTTTTTAGGAATTGAAAATTTTATTTTCCCCAATATGATTAAATGCAAAAAAAAGAAAAAACCTCATTTTTGCGATGTTGCTTGAATGGTAATCAACCATTAGAAAATTTAACCACATTTGTTAAAAAACAAGTTATGGAAGTGCAAACTTATTTAAATCCTTCAACATTATGGCTACCTATTATAACCTATTCACTATGCCAAAATGTGGAAAATATGACTACATATATGACTACATTTGTAACCATAAAAGACATTTACAACTACCATAGTCATCAATCCTAGTTGTAATGGCCCGTGTCTTTTACATCTACAAATATATATATATTATATTTCTTATTATTATATTATATAATTATAATATAATGATAATGAAGAAATTATTTAATCCAAATTACTTATTATTAATTATTTTATCTAGATTTTGTTTTCTTCTACTTTTCAAAAAAATAGAAGTTTAAGTTATATTTCACCCTATCGACCTAAGTAGGTAGGAAACTAACACCTACTTACTTGTGTAGGTAGGCAAATAGATAGGAAAGGGAAAATGTAGATGGAATTAATAGCCATAAAATAGTTTCACTTATTTTGCAATTTCCATTTAATGGGTCAAGCATTTTTTCATTCATTTCAAATTGGCATATGCATTTCAAAGTAATAAGTGAAAACATGTTCTTTATATAGCTTGTGAGATGAGACTCAAAGACAAAACATATGGGTTAAACCTTTTACTTGCATTTTAGTTTTAAATTGAAATGCAACTATACCATTTCCAAAAGCCAATTTTAATTAGTAAGATTTTTTTCATATTATGTCCAAATGAAACAATCTAAGCTTCAATCTAGATGGTTTTCCAAAATATACACGAAAAAATTATTTAAATTATTTTATAAAAAATTGAACTGGAGAAAATTTTGTGTCAATTTCGCATTTCAATACATTTCAACAACAATGTCTTGAACACATTTTATTTTTTAACCATTATTATCTTTCTCATACTTTGTCCAAAAGAAAGAAAATTTTTTTAAAAAATTCCAGAATTAAAATAAAATTTTATTAAAATAATATATTATTTGGATTTTAAATTGATAATATCTATACATAAACTAACAATAAATTATATCGTTAATTGATATAATAAATAAATTTATATTAAAATAGTTTAAATTAAATTTTAATATAAAATTTTATGTATGTTTATAGTATTATAAATAGTATTTATTAGTATTAAATTAATAATACAAAGTAGTAGAATATTTATTTATTTATTATTATTTACCATAATTAATTATTTCATATAATCCGAAATTATAGCAGAATATGTTGCAAATTTTTATTTTAATTATATTTAGAATATCTAAATTTTATGTTAATGAATTTTGAAATTAATATATTCTATTTAATTTAAATAAAAATATCTCAAATATGTTTTAATATTTAAATATTTGTTAAGCTACATAATTACAAATAATATGCTAGTTGATAATACAAGATATTAAAAGGGAAATTTTAATATTATTCAAATAAAGTAATATTAATGATTGATGAAATAAAAAATAAAAAATTCTATATTTATTTATTTATTTGGAATTTTCTTGTAGATCATTTGGTTTCATAATAGTGGAAGATGTTGATTAATTATAAATTAATCTAGATGATAAGAATAAATAATAAAATAAATTTAATATGAAATATTAAATATTAATGATGTTATGAAAGTAACTATGTTATTTAACCAATAAAATTTAAATTAATATTTTTTAAATGATTATTTTTCAAATGTAAATATTAATTTGATGTAATTTATGATTAGAGATAATAAGGATGACAAATTATTTAAACCTAATCACTACATGTTTTAAATAACATTTAAAACAATGATTTCATTGTGATGTTTAAACATAATGATTTTAGAACATGAAATGTCAATTATTAAAAAATATTTTGAATAGGAATATTGGAAATATTAATAGATTTTGGTCATATAGTATATTCATATTTTAAAATATCAAGAAAAAGAGTAAATGAAATCATGAAATTAATTTTAGATGATCATAGGTAATTGGACATGTTAATATATAAATGAATAGAATTAAGGTAGATAAGTAGTTAATTAGCTAGGTACTTAAATGTAGGTAACTTACTTACATAATTAGGTTATAAAAAGATAGTTACATTAAAATTACCTACTTACTTGCATAATTTTGCTATTTTTTTATAACCTATTTATTACCTTACATTACATATTTAATTCTAACCTACATACATATACTTTGTTTTTTTAAGCGATGAATGTTAGCACAAAATTTTAATTATAAACTTAGTTTGCTTATAATGGAAAAAGGTGTTTAAAAGGTTAAAACACTAAAATTTTAATATTTAATAATGTAAATATTCATTACATACATAAATAATATTTTTAATGCATAATCAAGGTGACTATAGTGGCTAGTTGTAGTCACACACCTACTAAAATTCATTATTATAGTCGATAACTTAATAACGTAGTCATTTTTTGGTAAAAAAGTTTGATTGTCATAAAAGACATGCTTTATATGACTATATGACTAGGGTGAAGACATAGTCCCAAATGTCCTAGTCATGGATTCCACATTTTCACATAATGATTGTAAAAATTTGATGATATAAATATTTTTGAAATTTAAAATTTTGATTTAAAAAAAATCCTTTGTTGATCTTGTTGCCCCTTTAAATTAGCAAAAGTACTTGGTCACAAAAAGAAACATCAATTAAATAATCAATATAACCATTTATTTTCAAGACCATATTTGTTTAACAACATAATCGTACATTAATACAAATTATTAATTACACAACTTTGAAAAAAAATCCTCAAATTTTTTTTAAAAATTATATATATAATGAAATATATTTTACCTTCATTTCTTTTGTAAAAGTTAAAACAACATAATTTGGTGAAAATTTGGCATTATGTGTTTGGATTATCCCACCCC
>Ga0209611_10002647_pt1 | contig 31499 bp, 24 predicted proteins | sample S1TSphgellanicum_3_FD_187693 | JGI IMG/M metagenome (GOLD analysis project Ga0209611, IMG submission 187693) | Host-associated microbial communities from peat moss isolated from Minnesota, USA - S1T2_Fc - Sphagnum magellanicum MG (SPAdes) (version 2) | ecosystem: Host-associated > Plants > Peat... | reverse complement strand
AAATTAAAAAGTTGCCAAAAATTTGTCACAATTGCCTAAAAAATGGAAGTGTGCTTAAAAGTTGTTTCTTTCACATTTTTAATATTGTCAAATTTGGCTAAATGTATATTCTTATGGATGATGGCCACTTGAGCAACAACTCAAAATTGAAAATAAAAATAAAAATAGTGCAGGAGCTATTGAATTTTGGAGGTAAAATTTTTGCACTAAAATAAATAAATAAATCAAACATCAAAATTTTTGCAACAAAATTGAATTTCACATAACCAAAAGATTAAAATTAATAAATATAAATATAAAAATATAAAGTACATTAGAATAGGCGCTCAATGGCACACATGCCGCACTAGTAGTTACTTAATCTTGGAGTGGACCTTGTTTCATCACATGCAATTGCAATCACATTATTCAATGGTGAAAATGAACAACTACCATTTGGAACACATAGTGTGTTAGGGATCGATTGGTTTTGCTCCCTAGCTAAGAGTAAGTAATCCTAGGGTTTAAGGGTTTAAAAAAAGGATATCATACTTCATATTGCCAATGAAGAAAGAACTTGTTGGCCTTGCCTATCAAGGCAAGGATATTGTGTTTAGATTCATTATAGAGTATATAGTAGCTTAAGGGATTTTGGCCCTAACTAGGTAATAATAATAATAGGTCTATATTTTATATGAGGATTTCTGAAAGATGATATTTTGGCTAACTTGTGTTGAAACTTGAGATTAGTTATATAATGGAGTTATAATATGTTGAAGGATTTTGGGTTCTTTTAGAGGAATTTTTTAAGAGTATGTATATTTTTGCATGGTGAAATATTTGAGTTTTCATAATTCTTTTTTTCCCTTAAGATAATGTAAATGGCAAGGCCATGGTGTGACACTCCCCTTGTTCACTATTTATTGTGGATGCAATAGACACTAAGAGAGAGCGAGGCTCATATTATTATAGAGTATGGGTGGGATCTGCTCGGAGCATTGAAAAATCTAATGTGGATAATATAACACACAAGTTTCATGAGTTTGAGGATGAAAGTGGGAATCACACAAGGTACAAATAAATACAAGTTTATTGGTTTCTTCTTAAGTCTGTTGATGACAGTTGATCTACATTGCAAGATAATGGAGGCCAACTCTTGTATGTTAAATTTTTTTTTAAAATTAAAAAAAAAATTCAATCTGATTAATTTGTTGTGTTGATGAGTACGTTTGTGCGGTCTCTTTGGTGGTGGCAGAGGTCGACTCTTCTTTGGGGGTGCATAGTCAGATCAACTACAAAATAAACGGCAAACACACCGTTTTTTTGTGGTCTAGGAGTGAATCCAGGAAACCCACGACTAACCTTACCTAAGATGTTAACTTACCTAAGGAGTTGGTTGGTCGGTCAGTCGGTTCCATTCGGTACATTTTTTTTATTGTGAAAAGTACTCAAGATGAAAAGTAAAATATGACACAAATGCCAATATATCTAATATGTAAAAATTTCATTGATTTGTGTAAATAGTGGAGACATAGGTTATATATATATATATATATATATATATATTCTCTAATAATCCCATTAAACCCTAAACACTAACTTGGTTGTTAAGTAGGCCAAATAAGGCATCAACAAGGGCCCCACACTTTAGTTTGATGAAATCGTAAAATGGGGAGACAAACTAGATTTAGTACCATGTTTGCAAGTAAAATTAATTTGTTATTAAATTTTAGATTTGCACTAGACCAAAGTTTTGTTGCTTTCACCGTTGTTCCTAATTCATTATTAATTAATTAGTATTAATTAATTGTTCCTAATCTAGTTAGATGAACCCCAATTTTAACACCTTGAAACACTTTTAGAATCCACAACTATGGGAAGGTTGATGTACAATGAGAACCCAATGAAAAAAAATCATATTCATCCATCATCCATCCATGGTGGTGTGCTCATCAACGTTGGTTCACTTTGGTCTCCAAAACTAGCCTTTACTTATGAAACCCTGGCAAGGTCTATTAAGAAAGCACCCAACCAAGGGATAAATGAAGAACAAAAGGAGATGACTGAAGTCCCAACTAAAAGCCCAAAGTGGGTCACAAAGGGTGAAGGGAACAAATTATGTTCCAAATCTCCCATTAGTTGTGAAAAATATATCCCATGGGAAGGAAAGGAAACCTGAAAAAATAGGAAGCCTAGAAGAATCTTCATTTACAATGATGGTGCATCTCTAAATAAAAGCCGCTTGCATTTATTTTTTTTACATTCTTGCTTATAGAAAGCACGTCAAACCACCAAAGAAGGGCCATCGGTGCCTTTTGTTGACCATGCCATTTTAACACATTAATGAAAAAAAATCATTTGCTGATTGGTGCAAGCACCTAAATACTTCTATGGCAAGGGGAAAAAACATGTCTATTGAGGTGTCTATCATGATCAAATCCTTCCTTTGTTTAAGCCACCATATGTTGTTGCCATCCCACAAGATGAAATAGTTCAAAAAATCAAATCTATTTGGGTGGGATGAGCAATGATTATCTTAGGCAAGGTGCAAATCCCATTAGCTCATAACACAATGGCAACTCATTGATGAGAAGCTTGAAGTGAAGGTGATGGAAGGACATGGATTCGCTCATACAAAACATGAAACCTTACGTTTTTTGCAATCGAAGTGAAAATATTTCAAATTGCATTGTGAGGTTGACCCCACGAGAGATGGGAGAAAAAATGTGAACACACATTAAGGGGGGTTGTAGGCAATCCAAAGATCTGAAACCCACAAGTTTTTGAAAAAGCTTGCATGAGGGTCAAATTGAAAGAGATGAGCTGGAAGTTGGAAGGTCGATTAGGGGAGAAAGAATGAAGCACATCAAAAAGTTTCTATGCAAAACATAGAGAAAATAAAAGCAACTTGGACATCTCTTGACTTTGAAAGCACCTATACATAGCAAACATCTTCATCTTACATATAATTGTAAAAAGAAAGAAGAAAAAAAAAACAAACTCAAACATGATGCCCAAAATCCTGATGTGTTCAACAAATAACAAAAATCAATTAAAAAAAAATCAGAAAAAAGATTTTAAAAAAATGAAATTGAACACTTGTGAAATTGAATCACAAACCTCACAAAAGCCAATCAAAAAATAACATGATCAAAAGCAAGATAAATAATAGAATTCAGGCCAACAATATCAATATCATCAAAAGGGGAGGAAAAATACAAGAAAAAAACCCACACAAAATATTGAAGCACACAAATATCAACCAACACAATAAAAATATGCCCTTTAAAAATTAAAAAAATTAAAAAAAACAACAACAACAACAAACAAATCTGTCAAAGAAAAATGGTAGATGAAGAAAAGAGGAACTTGCTGGGCCAAAAGAAAAGAAAGTCTATTATCACCTTGTAAGTTGTGGAATGCAGCTCCCATTAGGTAACTAGCTGCTACCCAGTCCTAATGTTCCTAAGTGTCATGCAGCCTTGTTTTCTAAGGACTTGAGGGGATGGATGTGTTGGGTGAATGGGGATCTCCATGTGCAACATTGAATTTTTCTCATCATGAACAACAACATCTGGATCTGAAGTACTTTAAAATGGACTTAATGAGCACACAGAAGCTCAAGTACAAATGGATTAAATGCAAGACGGGAGATCAAGCTACATGCACTCTCTCCTTGATTGTGGAACTTCATGTATAAATTTTCTCTCTTATTATTCCTTGGCAACGAAACTTGACAGGTTTAATGGCTGCAACCAGACAACCAGACCCATCACCCACAATGTCTGTCTGAGTCTGTTTGCATGATGCAATGCTTGTGTGATATCAGTGTGATGCAAGCTTGATGCTGTCTAATACATAAATTGATCTACTTAATTAGGGCTGTAATTTTGTGATGCAGCCAAAGTGGTGAGATGATCTTTAGGAAGATTTAGCCAAATTCTGACTCTAAACTAGATCTGAAAATACAAAATTTTAATCATCTTAAATTAAAATTTTTGGGTTATTTAATAGAATTAACATGTAAAAATATGTGGTGTTTTTTACTCTTTTTTTTTTCCCTCTGAATTCTAGCTAATAAAACCTCGAAAAATCACTTCATTTTTAAACTTTTCATTTTAATTTCACTCTTTTTGAAGAGATTTGGTCTGTTAAAAAAGGGTGAACTGGGGTTTAACTTTTTGGCAACTGGGTTGTTTGTCAAATGTTTAAAACTTTATGTTATGGCCTATGCCCCCATTGCAATTGCAAGACAAAGTATGTCCACCAAAGAGATAGACAGAGATTTAATGTTCCACTGTAACAAAAATGCTCTAATTACAAACAAACTGAGAGTTCACAAACTCATTGTACTAATCAGTGAATTTTTCTCGATGAATACATTGTCATGTTTTTGACAAAAGAATTGGGAAAATTTTGAATTTACAAAATTTATTTGCAGGTGTGAATTCCACTAATTTTGCTCAATTTTTGGAAGAAATCACCAAATTGGCTGACTTTTTTTGGCCAGAAATCGAGTTTTAATTTCCAGTTTTTTCCCTTTCGTATTAAATAATCTCTCCTTTTGTTCTCATCCCCAGTTTTGTTGAAATTAGGATACTGATCCTCAATTCCATGGACTTTACATATAGCTTTACTAGGTAGCATACTAAAGGCGCATTCACACTTGGTGTTAAGGATTCTAGTATTAAGTCCCCCTAACACCAAGCTAGTCATTTAGGACCTAAACCTATTTATCATGAAGATTTTATGTTTATTTAACATTCACTTAATACTAAACAATCACCCATTTAACATTGCCTGCCACCTCAGATGCCACCTAGATTTTCACTTAACACCGACTTAACATTAGGTGTGAATGCACCTTAAGTTTGTCCCATCTCTTCTAATCAAATGACCTTTTTGAGCTGATGAAAGGAACCATGTTAAAAACATTGCCCATTTTTTTAAAGGGGAAAAATGGTTCATGGGAAATTGAACTGTTAATTCTGTTTTTCACACTCTCAAGCTTCAACAATACACAAAGTCCCAAACAGAAACACAGTAGTTAAGTTACACTTCACTGCAAAATACCATGCCCAGAGGCTTCAGAGGGTTAAGGACAGAAGAGTTTTGGGGGGGGGGAGGGGAGGTCAGACTCCAGACTGAACCAGCACACACCAGCAGAAGGACACTAAATACCCTCTTCTAATGAGCATCTCCTTCTCAAGTGGTCACCAAGTGCCTTCCCTACTTACTTACCTACCTACCTACCTTCATAGTAACCACTTACCTTCCGTAACTAGTTTAGTTTATCTGTAATACCTTGCTCATCTACCTAGGTAAATTTTTACCTCACTAGTGTGATGGAGAAGTAGGAGGCTTTATAGGATCGAAACTTAGGTAACTAGCCTCCTACTACCACCTAACACTACCTAGGTAACTACCTATGTAAATGGGTAAGCATGATAGCCTACTAGGTAGGTAATGCAAGAGGTCACTACCTCTGTATCTAGGTACATAGGTAAGACACTTGGTGACTACTAGGTAGGCAGATCCATTGAATGGTAAGTACATAGCTAACCACTGTGGTTAACTATGGGACAGGAATATAATGAAAACTGTTTCTGGCAGACATAATACCATCATCCATACCATCATCCATCCATCCTACATGATGCACTCGGTGAGTGCTGGGTTAGATACTCTGGGACGGAAATGTTCCATCAAGTTGGGCAAAATTGAAACTCACACTTCACAGTTCAATAGTAACAACACATAATGAATATTCCTCAAAGCTCAAACAAGTTTTTGGGTGGTTCTTGGATGATGGCCAGAATGAACCAGCAGCACCCACCACTGGCTTAGCACCAATTTGGATGGATGATGACTGGATTGAGATTTTTTTTCCATTGGGTTTCAGAACCCAGCTTAACCATCATCCCCTGAGGGTTATAGCTTGGTAGTCTCTCTCCCTTACACAAGGCAGAAGCAACAAAAAAAGGGTAAGCAAACAAATCTTAGAGAAGAATAGAAACTTGATTGATCACTTCTGCAGTAGCAGACTTGTGCAGTAGAAGTGAATCTGAAGCTTCTATGATTAACTACATACAACTAGCCTAGTGCCAAAGGAAAATTTGAGTACCGTATTACTTGGGCTCGTTCCGTAGCAAGGTGCCTAATAATAATAATAAATAAATAAATATTTTGGTCATTTACTTTCAGCAATAAAAATAAAAAATAATATTTTTAAATTAGGCATTATACTAAATAATGAAGCTAGTGTGCCTGAGAGTTTCTTTCAGATTTTTGGCAATGGCAGGTAGATATTTTTCAGAAATTTTTGGCAAATTTCAAAAAATAATTAATTAGTGCTTAACCAGTCTAGGTAACTAGGGTAGTAGCAGTAGTAGTAGTGAATCTGAAGCTTCTCCTCTCTGGCCCACCCTTTCCCCTGTCACTCACACACTCACTCACATACTCAGTCAGTACTCAGGAGGAAATAATAAAATAACTTTTTCCCCAATTTAATACAACCCATGTGATCACAAATTACAGGCAGAAATGAATTTTTTAATTTCACAAAATGAAAATAAAAATAAAAAATAAAAAATAAAATAAAAATCCAACCTTCTGAATTCCAGTATTCATCCATGAGTTTCTGTCCTTTGGACAGGCATCATCCAGATCAAACCTGGTAAGTAAGTAGAAGAAGAAGAAGAAGAGAAGAAGGAAAAAAAATTTGCATTCCATGTTCTATTGCATTGCAATGAGGAGGAGCTTTTCAGCTTGGCTCGAGATTGTAGTTTTGTTTTGTTGGGGGTTTTAATGTTGGGTTTTGTTTGAACTGGACCTAATTTGTTGGGTTTTTTTCTTTGGTTGTTGTTGTTGTTGTTGTTGTTGTTGAGAGTGCTCTTGTCAAGAGTTGTTGATGAGTCTAGCAAAGTTGTGATCAATTTTTAATTACTAAGTTTTGCTGTAGAGCAACTCAATGCCAAGTTTGCAGTTTTGTGAGTAAAAATGCAGTTTGTCAGGGAGTTTTGCAGCTTGTGACGTCACTGTAGAGCAACTCAGACTCAAGTTTGCAGCTTGTCAGTTTCTTGCAGCTGTAGAACAATTTCAATGTCAAGTTTGAAGCTTGTGAGGCGGAGGAGTTTGCAGTTTGTGGAAAACTTTGCAGCTCATGTAGAGCAGCAATTCAATGTCAAGTCTGCAGCTTGTGAGGAGGAGCAGAAGGAGGAGTTTGCAGCTTGCACTGAGTTTGCTCCTCTAGAGCTGCTGCAACTCAAGGTGAACTCAAGTTCGGAGTAGCTTGTGAGTTTGCAGTAGTTAGTGAGCTTGCTTGCTGTAAAAAGAAAGAGCAAGAAGCTTGTGAGTTTGCAGTAATTGTTGAGCTTGCTTGCTGTTAGAAACAAAATTTCTGGTGATCTTCTAGTCTCTTATATTATTATTCCTCCAAAGATTTCAGTCTTGAGAGTTGGGTTCAGTGTTCTATCCCTGTCTTGTAGTACTTGGGATAACTACCAGATTCAATGCATTCTTGAACTTGTTTTCAGCATTGCTATCTACTGCTTGTTTTTGTTGAGAGATCAACTGCGTTCTGTGAGAAGAACATGAAGTTGGAAATGAATTTCCTGATCATCAGCAAATCTAGAGCAGCTTCACAATTTTAGTACAACTTGATTTCATCAGCTAGCTTCAGCAGCTCTGAGAGCTTGGAAGAAGGTTTCCAGAACCACTGCAAGCAGCTGTGAAGCTGCCGGAGTTGGAAGAATGGGGCTCGGTTCACGATCATCTGGGTCATGGAGATTGCAGATTCATGGCTTCCTGCAGCAGCTCATGATCATGCTCTTGATCCTCGCTGAAACGCGGATTGACATTGGGTTTCTTCAAGCTCAGGAGGTGGTGAATCTTTCTCCACCTTTGCATCCATCCGATCTCGCAGTTCTGAGAGCAGTGAAGAACGCCATGGCTGATCTACCGGGAGGGAGCTTCTTCACTAGCTGGGAATTCGCCCCAGGGATAGACCCATGCCAAATCTTCACGGGAGTGAGCTGCATCAGTGTGCAAAGATACAGCAGAGTGAATCTCCTCTCTCTGGGACCTGAAGAAGCCGGAGAACCAGGACTGTGGGGACCACTACCTCCGGAGCTCGCAGACCTACCTTTTTTGCAGCAGCTATCCGTCTCACCAGGTGCAGTTAGTGGATCCATTCCTCCTGGCCTTGGAAGCCTGACATACCTGGAGGAATTCTCTTGTGCACAGAACTTGCTCACGGGTTCCATCCCGCCCACCATTGGAGCTTTGAGTAAGCTTCAGGTACTGCAACTGAGCATGAACAGATTGGAAGGAGCCATACCAGCTGAGATTTCTTCCTTGCAAGCTCTGGAGTTTCTTGTCCTGTCAGATAACCTTCTTTCTGGCAACATTCCCATGCTCTCCAACAACACCCATCTCGTTCACTTGGATCTCAGACACAATGAGCTTGTAGGGGAGCTTGTGAGCTTCATGTTGCCAGATTCTCTGGAGTTTCTATCACTGTCCAAGAACCAGTTGAGTGGAGGGATTGGGGCTGTGGGTAGCTTGAGTAAGCTCAACTACTTGGACTTGAGCTTCAACCAATTCAGCGGTGCCATCCCAAGCTCTTTGTTTGGGATTGCAGGGCTTTCTTACTTGTTGCTCAACAGGAACCAGCTCTCAGGTCCCCTCCCCATGACATTGCCCCTCAACTCTGATGAGCAGCTTGTCACCATCCAAGAGGTGGACCTCAGCTTCAACCTGCTTCAAGGAAACATTCCGGCTTTCCTTGCTGGTGTTCAAAGCTTGTACTTGAACAACAACCTCTTCATTGGCACTGTTCCTCAGGTCTCTCTTCTTCCTTCTTTGCTTGTTCCTCAGTTCTTTGCTTGCTTGCTTGTTCCTCAGCTCTTTGCTTGCTTGCCCTTTGACAGTCCAGATCAAATCCAGAGTACCTTGGATGGTTCAGATCAAACTGGGTTGCCTTCAGTCCCTCAACTCTTTGCTTGCTTGTTTGCTTGTTCCTTAGCTCTTTGCTTGCTTGTTTGCTTGTTCCTTAGCTCTTTGCTTGCTTGTCCATGGACAGTCCAGATCAAATCCAGTCGACCTCAGATGGTTCACATCAAACCCGGTCATCCTCTGTTCCTCAGTTCTTTGCTTGCTAGCTTGTCCATGGACGGTCCAGATCAAATCTAGTTAACCTTGGATGGTCTAGATCAAAGACGGGTTCCTCAGCTCTTTGCTTGTTTGCTTGCTACCTCCTCACCTTTTTGCTTGCTTGCTTGTCTTTTCCTTAGGGCTTTGTTTGCTTCTCCTCTTCACATTGAAGTCTGGGGTGGCAGATTCTGTCATTTTCTTGATTGCATTATGTAACATAATCTTCTTCTGATGATCATATACTTGGAATAGTGACTAAACTTGTGTCTGTCGAAACATGATTTTAGAAAACAAATCAAAATATTGTTGAATCTGTCACTCCACAACTTAATATCATGCAGGAATGATCTTGTCCTTGCCCATTACGTTGGGTTCGAATGTAATGGGCAGGGGCTTGAGCATTCCATAGTACATTGCAGTAGCTGCTATGTCTCTCTTCCTCAATTTCTTCATTCCATAAAGTCTTTGATTCTTTGTTGCCATAGAACTACTTCACGTGATCATTGAAGCATGGAAGTCAAACTCAGGATCTTAAGCTAAGTATCATCAGATGCAAAATCATTGCAAAAGATTTTTTGCAAAATTTGTTGGCAAAACATTGCAAACTCTTGCCATATTTATTTTGCAAATTGTGTGCACCTTCTTGCAAAGTTTCCTGCAAAATTATTGCCAAATAATGCAAACTCTTGCAAAAAATTTCTTGCAAGACATTGAACATTGGTCTCAAAGAGTGGGGGGCCATTTGTTTGATGGATTTTTTTCTTTTTTGGGGTGCAGGAATTTGTGGCAAGCTTGGAAGCATCGACACTGCAGTCACTCTACCTGCAACACAACTACCTCTCGAGTTTTGGGAGTTTAGCAACTGCTAGCATCCCACCCACTGTGGCTGTGTGTGTACAATACAATTGTCAGCTTCCGCCTCCTCAATCTCTGTGTCCTGAAAATGCAGGACTGATCGCACGACCCATCAATGAATGCACCAAATTTACAGGTACCCAAAATTCACAACCACCTTTTTTTCCTTGAGTAACTTAGACATGTCCAAATTGATGGTTTTTTAGACATGCCCAATGGATGGATTTGTCCAAATTGATGGTTTATAGACATGTCCAATTGATGGTTTTTGTGTGTTCTATAGTAGCCAGTGCTTCATTTCAGGTCAAGAAAAAAAAATTCCAGATGCAAACAAACATATTATATAGTAATCAAAAGTTTGCATATTATCTGTATGTTATGACACAGTGGGTTTCCAATTTCTTTAATCAAATTTACAACAAACCTCAAATCAGATAGTGAGCATTTTTCTGAGACTAAAATGTGTGTAGGAACTAACAAAGTTTTTGGTAGTTGGATGGCAGCTAACAAATAATCTTTTAAACTTAGGCATGCAACTAAATTTTTTTTGACCTTGGATTGCAGCTGGTACACGGAATTAAGAAGATGGATAGATGTCTGCATGTTGAGAGGGAAATGCTTTTGTAGTTGAAAATGGTTTGATTAGATTTTACAACCTAGCTTATGAGATAGTGAAACACAAGACTTTGTAGCTGTAAATAGGATGATTATGTTCAACAACATAGCTTACTTAGATAATCAAACACATGAGATTAGGTTATTATGGTATTGACCGGGTTTATGCCCATGATTTATAGGAAATGTTCCATGAAGTTCTCAACAAAAAAGGACTCGCACTTAACAGAAATACCTGGTGAACATTCCTTAAAATTTGGGATCAAAGGAAAAACTACAGCGTTCTATAGTCAGTCTCTCCCTGAACATACCGAGCCAATCTGAAAATACCTTAACAGGCCAAGCCAATCAGGAAATGGTTTGTTTGAGGAGTGATGACTGAAGAAATGACTTCAAAGTAGCATGATGAAGGCATAATATTCGCTACTAGCTTGCAGATAGGAGAGGTGCTGGAAACATGGTTGTTCAACAATACAATCATTTCCAATCACAATGTGAACTCAACTAGTGCAAATAATGTGGTAATGCGGTTGTAAGGGTTTTACCATTTGTTGTTGCCTTGATGAACTTGCCAAAAAGGTCTCTGTCCCCTGAAACAAATGAAGTATTTTGTCATCATATTTTGGAATGCACAATTGCATGCAAATCACACCCTTCTTGCTCCATTTAAAATTAAATTCAAACCAATTTGCAGCTTGAACAAAATTGAAAATTTTTTCATTAATCTAGTCTTCTTGATCTAACAGCATCATACATAATGCAAACAAATAAATGACATGAAATTGAACCTTATCCGTTGGATGATTGTAACGAACAAGCTTGTCTTGGAAGATCTAGATGAGGCAAACTTCTGCCAGAACTCCTCACTGACTTCATCACATCCTGACACTGGGCTGTAGATAAGCATACATTTTCTGTGTGCCCAGAATTTTTGGCACATCATAACACAAACACACGCAGCCTGAATTTCTATCTCATTTCTATTAACTCATGCTCGTAAATGGTTAAATGTGAAAATTGCTGCACATGACATATGCATAATTTACTACTGTGCAAACATAGTGAAAACCTGAAGGAACAATGCATACTTGTTGGCACCCAAAAAGCACATGACTTGGAGTAGACTGGCAATGAAGAAGTGAAGCACATTGTCAACATTCATTATGCCTAAAATGAATGGTTCATTTGCACCCCCACATGCAAGAGGTTATCAGCTCTGCTTTGCAAGTATTCCATAACTCAAGGGAGTAGTGATGTTCAGCAGAATACATTTGCCCAAGACAGGCCCTACTCTACTAGAGCTTCTTCCACTGTCATCAGATGATTCTTCACCACAAACAACATAACGTGGCTCCTTATTGAAGGTGCCTGTGGAACAATCATTACCAAAATTTTGGTCCCATAGTCCCATGTAAAATATCACATCCACAACAATAAACCCACATTGGCTTCCTATGAATAAAAACCACCATTGGCTTCCTATGAATAAAAACCACCAGCTACACCACTGCATAATAAGATGTCAAATCCTTGTCAGAATTTTTGTATCCTGATTAAAAGATGTGGATTCATCAGGTGGTTTGTGAAGTGGGAGACTATGCAAAGCCAAAGAGTTAGTGGAGCAAGAATTAAGATTTTCATTGAGCAAAATTGAGACTACCCAAGCTTCTGGAATCTGCAAAACTAATTATTCAAATTCCTCCTGCAAGTAAACACAAAACAGAGAAGTGTTTGATGTGCAAAACACACAACAGTGAAACCAACAAATAAAAAACACAACAATAAACACTCCTTCCTAATCTTCCCCAAAACCAAAACACCCTAAACCATAAACCTGAGAGCACATCCACATGAAACAGTTGCCACCTTCCATTTCAAGTTTCATGACCTTCAGCTATGTCTGCATATTATCAATTGGCACATAATTCTACATGAAAATGGAACACACAGCAAGTCCTGCACAGACTGAGTTTTGTGAACTGGCTTGCTGCACAGGTTTCCATTTGGTAGAAGCCAACAAGATGTGCCACTGGATACACCAAATGGTTGCAGACAATACAGATAAGCCACACCCAAACAAAACAAGTCATATCAGATAGTTATTACATATGTCCACTTGCCTTCCGACAATCAATCAACCATTCTCTAGCATTGTTTTCCATCAAAGCAAACACCCAAAAAATTACACTATTTTCAGTGAGGAAAAACTGTCTATGGATTACTTTTTCAATGATGCAAGACAAAATGAAAACATTTGAGTGAGAGAGAGCATAGACCATTGGGTCCAGCAATTTCCAGAGAAAAGCCACCCAATCTGTAATGACAGTGATAGTGGGTGGTGAATTGTAGATGCTCCATGCAGTTTCAAGCCACTATGGAACCCACAACAATCATATAGTGAACACCAAGCTCCAATCCTCAAACCAAGAGATACAGATTGTGCCAAGATCTGTACCTTAACATCTTGCATTCAGAAACCAGGTGCTTAAAGATTGACTAAGAAACACAGCTGGCTAGAGGCTAGCAGAGAGGTAACTCTCATCAAACCTCCACACTGGCAATTAAGAAAGACAGAACAAGGTTAAAACTTTTCCTTGAAGACAAAGAAAAACTTCCAGATAAGGAGTTTCAGTAGCAGGAAGAAGCAACAACATGGGAGGGAAGAATTAAAACGAAGAAACAGTAAAACAAACAACATGAAAAAAAATGACAGTCTCTCATTTGTTCAGGGACCATCTACAGTAACATGTATGATAGCAACTTAACTATCATAACTTACCTACTGACATCATCAGCTCCCTACAGTCGGTATAGGCTGCAGCCACAGCACCTTCTGATAGCTAACTGCTACTAATTGGAGGAGCTGATGATGGAGAACACCCAACTGACTTAGTAGTGTGAAGGACTCTACAAAACTTGAACTAAATGTCTTACGTCCGTCATTAGGCTTTGGGAACTTCACAGATTGAAAAAATGACCCAGAGAAGCGGATTGGGAAACCAGGAACTGGATTAACACAGCCAGACCTTCTATAGTCACAATCAAACCCAAAAAGCACAACAAGAACATCCATTGTTATGTGGGAGCAGAAGAAAAATTCACTTCTTAGTGCAATGGTCTGAAAGAAACAAAAACATTTAGAGTTTAGAACAAGTGTGTTGAAATATACTCTCATTCCAGATATATCAAAAAAAAGCTGCAATCAGCCTGATGTACAGCAAAGATAATTGAAGGCTTGCCTGCCGCCTTGAGATAGGGTTCCAATGGCATAAAAATCCTAATCCACCAATGGTGTCTCGCCAACTTCTTATCATTTCTTTGATTTCTTCTGGGGTACATCAGTCATGGGAGCATCTGAGGCTGCGGTGGCTGGTGCAACTTCTCCGTCCAATCCCTGTGCCAACCTCTCTTCTCTTCTTGCAATCTTGCGCTCTCTAGTGGCCTTGTTCTTTGCCCGCCTGGCCTCAAATTGGTCAGAGAGAGTCTTTTCACGTGCCTTCTCAGCCTTGGATTTATGGATGCTCTCCATTAGCACACGCTTGTTTTTGAACACGTTACCCTTCACCTTCATGTACATGTCATGGTACATGTGTTTGTCGATCTTCTTCGCATCCCGGTACTTCCGCAGAAGCCGCCTCAGTACTCGCAAGCGCCGCAGCCATAGCACCTTTTACAGAGTGCATCAAAACAGAGAATCAGAAGCCAAAACCCCTAGTTTCGCAAGCAGAATCTAGTGTTTGGCGAGGATAAAACCCTCGGTCTAAGGAGACCTCGCTCCAGAGCAACGAAAATCAACCTTAAGGTACAACGTAAACAACCTCTACCTGCTCTCACAACCAAAAGTCGCGATAAACGTCCAGATGCGAGAGAGGAGACCAGAGACAGACAGACAGACAGACAGACAGACAGAGAGTGACCTTAGTAGGGAGCCTGGCCTCTCTGGTACCGCGTCGCTTGCCGTAGCCGGAATGACGACCCTTCCTCTTGGCCTCCAATGCACGGCGAGCACGAGCACGCGAGTGTATCTTCTGCGGCTTCCTGATCACAAACCCATCCTTGACCAGCTTCCGGATGTTCTGCCGGCTGTTCGCCATGGAGATTTCATTGACCTCATTAGGGTCCAGCCACACCTTCCGTTCCCCACACTTGAGGACACTGGCTGCCAACCTCTTCTGCAGCTTGAGGGACACCATGGCGTCCTTCCGTCAATCGCCCGTCCGCCGTCGGTCTTCCTCCTCCCCTCCCGCCCTCTCGACAGGAGCGTGAGATCTGCGGCGTCGTCAAAAGCAAAGAGAAGAAGAGGATACGCGCAGACGATTACACTAAGCACTACCCCAACGAAGCTCCACCAAACCCTAAAATCTGGATTGCGGCGCCTGTGATCCTGACCGTCGCTTCGGTCCTGTTTTGTAATGCGCGTAATGGCTAGATAGATGCGAGCGTAATGGCTACATAGACGTGGCCACAACGCAAAGAAGACAAGAAATTGTGTAACTATTCTTTCTAGGCCATTACGCTCAGAAAGGACCAAGACTTCGACTTATTACAGACTAGAACAGGGGCCATGACTTCCCCAGGCAAAGCCCAATAAGGGTGAACCGTGAGTGTCTTGTAAGGGGGCAACTTGGCGGAATTTTGGGAGAAATTCCGGTTTTCTATAGCCCCTACTTGGTGTGGAATAATGCATAATCGACAGCAATTGGCGATGTCACGGCTGAATGAGACTCTAGGTGATCATGGCCCCCATAACTGACATTTTCTGTCTAAGGTCAAGGCCCATTCCAGAAAGTTAACAGCTTTTGAGTGGCCAGTTCTGCCATTGGTGAATCAAATAATGAGACATTTCTGTACTCCGGAATGATCAAGCACCTGCCCCTTATGTTGGGTAAGGCAAGGCATTGGGCAAGCCCATTAGGGTGAGCTTGGCAATGTGCAAAAGTGAGACCATTTCATGACATTTAAGGTCTGAGATGGCAGAATCAACAAGTTTTTAAGTAAATTCATATTCAACAGAGATTTTGGTCACTGAGATTTTGGTCACTGTAATATGAGTGAATGACCAAAATCTCTGTTGAACATGAATTTTTTAAAAACTTGTTGAATCTGCCACCCCAGACCTGGCAACTTGTCAGAATCTGGTGACATAATTTTCCGGTGATGATTAAACACTCATAGTAGAGACCAAAATGTGTCTGTTGAACATGAATTTTTCTTTGAAAATTGTTGAATCTACCACCCAACCTCAAATGAAATCACCCTGCCCATTATGTTGGGTGCGTCAACTAGCTCGCCTTAACAGGCTTGCCTGGCACCTTACCCAACATAATGGGCAGGGGCTGACCATTCCTTAGTCCATGATGCCAAGGTTGCCTACAGACGTTGAAATATCACAGCACCTATCCTCACAACCAACATTAATTACATGTGCGAGAACTGCAATTAGAGCTCAGCCTCAACTCACAACTTGATGTAGATTGAGCATGAATGCAACATACATTCTCTCATAAATTTTAGACAGGATTGCTTCAGACACTGCAACAGTGAGGAGGTACTTCAGTCTGATGATGATGGCATTGAGATGAAATTTGAGTGGAGTATTTGTAGAGGTCCCAGTGAACACATACCTTGACCACAACAAACAATGTTCACTGGTAGACAGGAAGGAAGTCAGACAAACAATGACATGCAACAATACAGTTCTTGCAAGAATAAAACTCTACAATGTTCTTTAAGCCCTAAATAGTAATGCTTTCCTGATCATCCTCAACCTGATATCCTGTGCAGTGTCAAGACTCTGCCAAACTGAAGTCTGCTGGAAATTCTGCATAATGTACAGAGATCAATTTGGTGAAGGAATGACAATTGATCTTTAGGGCACAGGAAGCAAGGCCACCACTGCCACTTTTGAGAGGAGTTTCTTGTCAACCTTCATCTCCAAAATCAGCACTCAGAGTAGCAACAATCTCTTGCTGTATGAAAAACATGATTATAGTCAATGCTGCCCACTGAGCTCTGGAACAGGCTGGTGATGTATTCAACCTGCTGATTACAAAATACAGAGACTGTCAACAGAAGAATATGCACAGGAGCCAAACGCAGGAACTAGAGATGAAAAAGGTTTCAGCCCAAATGAAATAGTAGGATGAGACTCAGGAGTGGCAGTAGAAGGAAGTAGAAAGTAGCAAGGTGGGATCCACCTACCACAATAAACCCTTGAAAATATCTTTCAAAAGCACACAAAAGTAAGAAAGCATCAAGCATCACCGGGCAGAAGATGCTGAAGAAGAGCACAAGAAGCAAAACTCCCAGACACAAACACGTCAGAAAAAGCTACCAAATTCAATGAAGAAGAAGAACAAAGGCCAGAAAAGGAGCTCAAAAGTAGACCGAGGAGTACCAAATTCTCCAGGGAGTAGAGTACGCACCATCCGGTATGGATAATACAGCCCTCAAAGCAAAAAAAGCCCATGATATAGCCGAAAAAATGACACTCAATTCTAAAGTACACAGAGACATACCAAAATACTTGGTTGAATTTATATCACTAATCTGAAGATGCTGAAACATAATGAAACACTTGCACAGCTCTTGTAGTATCATCATCAGCCTGCAGTAAAAATGTGTGTCTGAGCTATGATGTAAGTATCTGCAACACTTTTTTCTAAATCCTGAGTCATTGAACATAAAATACACTAAAAGTGTTGCAGACCCTCCCAATCTAACATTTATTTTTCTTCTGGAGGCTTGTTTCACTCTGAATTGTAGAGTCTTTCACTCCTTTCATGTGAGATACCCCAAACAAAATCTTGAGTGAAACAAGTCTCTTGAGCAGAAATTTGTTTTTGAAGCTTTTGTTTCTGAAGCTTCGTGTCATCAAATAGAGTATATGCTGCTAAGCAGGTTTTTAAAGCAATGTTGTAAACTAGTGGTACATCAAGGAAGCTGCTTCCTGGACGAAGGGTCTAGTAGCATGTACATGGATTTCGGCAGTGTGAGCATCCTCCTCCCAAGGATGGAAAATTCTTCCTTCCTCCATGTGCCTCACAAATGGCACAAATAGGTTCCAGTTCTCACTTCTGAACAGGCTTTCACACATCCGCAGGAAGGTGAAAGCACTGAGGGGTTCAAACTCTTCAAGGTTTGTCATGTGGTCCCCTTTCTCACTCATTTGCAGTCTGGATTTCTTCACAATCTGGTGGTGTGCACCAGCGTCAAACCTGGGCAGTGCATTCTCTCCAGCCATTCTGATCCCAGCTTTCCGGCTAGCAATAGCAACTTGTCTGACCAAATTTTCTGGGCTGCAGACAGCATTCGCAGGTTGTTCTATGTCCTTCATTTCAATACAAGTGAAGTTTAAGGTGATACCATGCTTGGCAAACATCTGAGCAATGGGTAAGTATCCATCTCTTGACCGTGTGTTGTAGTATCCAGCAGTCAGCTCTGCAGCATGAGAGCGAGTACCATAGTGCCAATGAATACCAGCAATTTTCCCTGAGATTGTCACTCCTGTGCCACAGAAAATGCCACAAGCGGCAGACAATACTCGCTCACCATGTGCAAGCAACATTTGAGAGTACCATTCAAGAAAGAACTGACCGTACTCTGACTGCCAGGATCCATCTCTCCGGAAAAAGCCAGTCTCCTCTGGCATCTGGTTGTAGTGTCCTGCATCATGAGGTCCTCCAAGCCCCCAGTGAGGTTTCCCTTGAGAGTATGCACTTGCTTTCAAGCTTGCCATCATGTATTTATCATAGCATTGGAACTCGCCAATCCCAGGGAAACGCCACTTCCCTTGGTCTTCAGGGTAAGATGGATACCGCATTTCTCCAGCAGGCCCCAGGCCACACTGAATCTCCTGTGGAACAAAACCCATACTAGCCAAAGTTCAGTGAATCGAGTGATATGTCACAAATTTTGCTGCAAGAAATAATGAAACAAATTTGCAGAGAAGTAGAAAGACTAAAACAGTCACATCTAGTACATACAGATAAGAACAAAACTATGGGGATATATACACCATAACAAATCCATGATCTTCAAGCAAAATCTCACAGCAGGCTGCAAAGTGATGGTCTATCAGGATCAAGGACATACCACAATCACATCACCAAGAAGGTCTTCAAATGTGTCCCGGAAACTCCTCATCAAATCTGCATAAACTTGGATGGGTGTTCTGCCCTTCAAGACAGGTAGTGTGTCACACCCTAGTGACACATACTCGTGATTCCGCCTGCCAGCTTTGTCAGTGTATGCAATATCTGGATTTCTTTGCATCTCCTCAGTCACCCATGGAGGTAGGGAAATCCTGCAAGAACACAAGGTGGGTGCATCTCTGGTCAATCATCATGTCACCCACAACACAAGAAGATACAAGAAACCTACAAAACTGCTTCCACCCATTTGCAGGCAGGGCTAGGGCAAAGGGAGGGAGGGAGGGAGGGAGGGAGGGAGGATTGGCTTACTTGCAAGAGTCGCCAACATTGGCTCCGCACTGATGGAAGGACATCACAGCCTGAACTTTGAGGCCGCTCTTCCTCACCATCTCTATGATCTCCTTGTACGCCGACCAGTTATAGTTTCGCGGTCCGTCCTTCTCCACAATTCCCCACCAGACGTCCATCATGACGCCCTCCACACCCGCGCTCTTGAGCGCCACCAGGCTTGCGTTCAGAGCCCGTCGCCTGGTCACGGTGTTGTTCATGCTCACGCTGTCCAACGGCAGCATGATGAACACGGGTACGCCACCTCCGGCACCTTTGCTAGTCGCGGTCTCCTGGAAGGGATACTCCTTCCACGCCCCAAGCTGTGTCTGCCAGTCGAGGATGGACTCCCCGAAATATTCCGTGTCTGTTGCACTAGTGTCGACCTTGCAAACTCTGAGCTCCGTGGTTTCCTCCACGGCTCCGTGGCCACTTCTCCCGCTGCTCGATGACAACCTTGGACTTCTCCTGCAGCCATCAGCAGATGTAGCAAACGAAGAGGCAAACGCGGAAGAAGAAGAGCAAGGAGCTTCCTGCTCATGGTTATTATGTCTGTGCAAGATCTGCTTTGGCCCTGCCGAACAGCGTGGTTGCTGTAAACACAGCAAACGCGCTCCTCCTCCATCCGTCTGTGGTCTGTTGCTGGAAGACGCTTCCGCCTGCGAAGTCTCCGAGCAGAAGCTCCGCTCCGCAAAGCCGCTTGTAGGCACCAATACGGGGTTATAGCAACTGGTGATGAAGATCGATGCCATGATCCGTCCCGATTCTTAAAGCAGCAGGAAGACTCAAGAAAAAACAATATAAAGACTGCTATTACACTCGCAAGAAGCTCTTGCGACCAGGAAAATTCTTCGCAACAACTTCTTCACAAAGACTCTAAAACAAACCTCACGACGATGATAATAATCCCCTTAGAAGAATTTCTTCCACAATAACAATCAGGTAATGAAACCCTTGTCCCAACAAAAACTCTTCCAAGAACTCCCCTCCCCGCAAGCAAAGAAGCTTCTGGAAAACGTAACCACGTGCGACGACGGCAAAGAAAATTCCTGCACAACTTTCCTTCGCCAACGCATCAAATTCTCAACAAAACACACTTCTTCCCTTGAATTTCCCGGGATATTACAATGCGATTGCACCTCCAACAAAAGATTTGCTAGTAGTTGTAGTCTCCAAATTAAAAATTCCTGCTCGGATCAATCGCATCGCAGTTGGATTTCTTTCGCGAGCAGCAGACTCAGCTCCGAGAGACGAGCAAGCTCTCACTATATACGCTTCTGCACGAACACGCCGCGAGCGAGCTTGCTCTATTGGGACCTCGCTTCTGCAACAAGACGACGCGAGCTCGCTCGAATGGGACCTCGATTCCGCTCGTAACACCGCGTCGCGAGGGCTAAGAGGACGTGGATTCACACAACCTGATTGGTTCGTCACATCCCGTACTGGTCCTGAAATTCCAGGTGACGCATTACTTGAACAAGAAAAGAAAACTTGAACGAGAATAGGTACCTAGGTACTTACCTAGTACCTACTAGCCCTTTTTTTTTTACTGGCGAAATTTCGCCTAAAAGGAAACTAAAAAGTAAAGATTCCAAAAATGTATTCATTTTTGGAGGGTTTCAATCGCCAGAAATGATATATATATACTGTAGCACAAATTATATTACTTTTAGAAATATAAATTCCTTCTAATTTTTTCAAAGACCAAATTGTCGTGAAGGAAAATGAAAGAATCTTTTGGATTTATTCCAGAATATGGAATCTTCATAATTAATTGATTATTCTCCAGACATGTACTGAAGCTGCCCCCCTAACACGGTAGTATAAATCGTCAAATCTCTTTATTTGGTTTTCAGTGTGTAGCCATAAATAGAAAAAAGCTTGATTAAAAGATTTGTATTTGATATCTTGTATATAGCCAGATTTGGCTAAAACCTCCTTAGGATGAATCGCCGTTTTTTTTCCATATCTTCATTTAAGGGACACATAAAAATTCCCTAAAAGAAATACGGCTACTCCTTTTTGAACCTTTTTTGGACACTTTAGTTGCTTTGACCGTTTTTACTTTATTACCCGTCATTAACTGTGCGCTGTCAACCACAAGCTGTGTTGAAACCGTCTTTTTCCTTCTTGATTTTGTTTCTTTTTCACTTTTCACTTTTTTTGGTGTTTGGATTTTACTTAATTTACCGGATAATGGATCAGCCTCAGTCGTCGTCGTCGTCCATATCTCAAACTTGTGGACGAGGGGACAAGGCGGCGGAGGACGAGACCTGGACTTTGTTTTCGGGACCTGTTCTGTGGCCCACAAGTTCGCAGCCACATGTCAGGACTCTTTTGGCTACTCGACTAGGCCCCACCCGAAGAAAACTCGGGTGACGACCGACCCAGTAGAACAAATGGGGGGGGGGGAGAGGAGAGGACAGGGGGGCGCTACCGGGCAAAAAGGGGCAGGACTTGGTTGGATCTATTGGGACCGCGCAGGCGTTTTCGTGGTAGCCGCGCGGGTCGGTGAAAAAGTTCCGGTCATGTCAATTCCGTGCACACGATTGGTTACATTATTTGCAGCAGCAGCCCCACGGTCCACCCCCGCTGACCGCCGCCGCCGTCGGGGCTGCGGTCCCCCTTTTGGTGGGACCGGTACGTAACCAAAGGGGAAAATTCTTTTTAAAATTCCTATCGGGTTCCTCTATAAAGTTTTTTTTTGGTGGCTGGAGGCTTTTTGGGGGGCGAAAACAATTTTTTGAACTATTAATTCTTGTTTTAAAACAGAGAGGCGTCCGAGTAACTTGAGATTTAGTCGTAAGCACCGCCATATTTCTCACCAACCAAGCATAATGCTGATGCATCATACGGCCGTCAAGCAGGACGCAGCACTTACACCCACAAAGTTCTTACAGGCTTGTTTTAAACATCCTCCCATGCCTTGTCCGGAACTCGAAAACCCCCTTGCATCTTCAAGGATTTTGTTTGTTCCTTTGTTTTGGACCGGACGAAGAAGAAGCTTTGGGAGTCAAGGTAGTAGGGGGTTGAAGAAACTCGAGAGTGAACTCCATTTAATTCAAAGGGGATTTTATTTTTTTTTTGATGTGGGAGTGGATAAGGTAATGGTAACAAACAAACTATAAAGGCTTATCTTGTGAGGGCCCAGCCAGCAAGGGTATGTTTGTCTAGGTTTTTTGGTTTCCAAAGTTTGGCTAATTTTTCCCAAATTCAAGCAATTTTTAATCCGAATTAACACATTAAAAATACGATTTTTTTTTCCTTTTTTCGCGGTCTCACTACGGTAGGGAAAATTCGTCCGAAGCAAAACACTCTGGGCTGCCACCACCGCCACCTAGGGGGATCACAAATTTTTTTCAATAACTCGAGGGAAGATGTCTTTGGCATAGACTCCGCTCTTGTTTTGGACCAAGGGTGCCTCTAATATGTCCTCTAAGACGGCGCATTCCCCCCATGTTGAATGACATGTTGCAGACCAATGGGGCCTTAACAAGGAAGATAAGGATGTACCTGGGAAACTAGTGGCTCGGTTTGACTTGTAGTCGGCCCATCGACCATTTAAGTTGGGAGTCTTAAACTAAACAACGTGAAGTTAGAACCCAACATTTTTATTCAAAGGCCATGACATCCCCTAAACATGATTTCTGTTCCATTATTTTTCCAACAAGGTTTTTCTTCATTAAAAAACAACCCTAAACCAACAATCTCAAAATGACAAAATTATTAGGGTTAATCATTTCATTGTTCAAACAAAATGAACTTTCCATACCGATTACCAAATATGAATCCTTGCACATTTTGTGTCGTACTTTAATGTTTTATTTGAATTGACAATGTTGGATCATGATAATGTTTGTATCTTTCTTCCTCAAGCATGTACTTCGTGTTTTGTAAACAAGGGGTGTGTCACATTTGTGGCCTTGCCATTTACATTAAAAAGTATCTTAAGGCAAAAGAAGAATTATGGAAATTCAAATACCTATTTCACCATGCCAAAATACACCTAATCTTCCCAAAAAAATCCTCTAAAAGAAACCAAAATCCTTCAAAATATCATAACTCTGTAACTAATCTCAAGTTTCAACACAAGCCAAAATATCATCTTTCAAAAATGCTCATATAAAAATAGATCTATTACCTAGGGGCCAAAATCCCTTAAGCTACTATGCTCTATAATGAATCCAAACACAATATCCTTGCCTTGGTAGCCAACGCCAACAAAAGGAACTTCAAAAGCCAAAACACACATAGACCCCTTTGCTTGTAGCTTGCTTGCCTTTTCTAGTTTGACGGAATTCTTTTACAAAAATCATAAAATAGTTATGAGAAACCCACCTACATCACAAATTTGCTAAAAGAAATTAAAAATTGAAAGCGAGCATTTCAAAAATATGAAATGCCTTACCCTACCCCTTCACGGAGGAAAATTTTTGAGCCTACCATGTGCCCTCAAACTACACTACTACTCAAATTAGCACAAGTCTCTTCAAGCTTGTTCTAACTTCTATGGTTTAGGTTTTTAGGCAAAATTGTCATTCCCAAATGATCCCTATATACTATAACAATCTCAAATGGATAACCATAACAACCAATTTCTTTGCAATAACTAAAATGTCCTACAACGTATACATTTTATATGTTATTATGTATGTTTGACAATTTTATAGAATTTGATAGTCCGTAAATTATATTGCTCAAGAATTTTTCATTGTTCATAGTTCATACCTTCTTCAATATTATCATGATGATGATTTTTTTTTACATTTTCAATATTCTTAAAATTTGATTTTCATGGCACCGAATTTTTATTGTGATGATAAAACTAAATGTTAGGTTAAATGTTTTATATTTGGCTAGGCTCCTTTTTAGTTCTTGTCTTAGCTTTTACATTTATGCCTTATGGACAAATTTCCATCTACTTGAGGTTATAAATGGTTCTTTTATACCCATTCTTATTTTGTTTCATGATACTTTGAAATTATTAAAAACTTATTTATTGCAAACTCTTCTAAAATGAATAATGTCTCCTCTTTCAAGATCTCCAACAAAAAAACTAGCTTGCAAACTTCATAACCTTGTCATTTCTTTCATCTTATACTTGCAATATCATAAATTGAAAAACAAGGTTATTAACTTGTAAAGGAATTAGATGGTGTTGCAAAACAAGCCTTCCAAACCCCAATTTGTGACATTGCACTTCAATATTCATAACTTGTTAGTTATAATTAGGGTTACTACTTAAATTTTAGACAACATATTACTCAACTTTAATATGTATTTTTTTCTAGTTGTTAAGCATTTATTATTATAATCAATTCGATGAAAGTATTCAATATATGTTTTCAACATTTTGAAATGCAAGATGCTAATTATCCAATGTAAATCATATCATGTGGCACATGTATATATTCTTGAAAGAATTGTAATATGTTCTCAAAATTTTCTTCCTTACTCAATACTTCTCAAATGGTAATTTTGATTCCAAACGTAATGATAAAACTTAAAGTTAATTGATATTGTGTTTTCCTAGTCTAGCACCATAAAAAAAACTTTTCTAGAAAGGAAAGAAAAGTCTATGCTCATCCATCTCATGCATAGATAAATGGTTAACTCAAGAACACTTTACAAGAAACATAGTTTATAGGATGGTAGATGCAATGTGTATCATGGTGATCACCTTTTGTTAATAGCACCAAACTCCCTTTATGAACTACATTAGATGCCACATAATGCACATGAAAGGATCACTTTTATCATGAGAATCAATACTTAACAAAACACATTAGATGCAACACACATCAACAAATCATTTTTATCACAAGAACCAATCTTTTATGAAGCACATTCAACACCTTGTAACATGCATCAAGAGACCACTTTTGTCATGAAAACCAATCTTTTACCAAATGTTTGATGGGTCACATAACACACATAAAGGGATTACTTTTGTTATAAGAACCAATCCTTTACAAAGCATGTCAAATGCCACATATAATTAGGGATTAACACTTTGGGTCCTACTCTAACCAAGCTTACCAAGCTTTCGTTTTTGTGCTTGTTAGGTCCTATCATGGAGTAATTCAATTCATGTATGGTACAAAAATTAGCACTTGATAGAAGGTTTGTGTTATCACATAGAAGTTTAAAGAAGCTTACAAATGAGAAGGGATGAAAACTTTATGTGGCTCTTTTATGTGGACTTTGTCGGGTGAAGTCCTTCTTGGATCTTTTCTTCTATTTTTGACAAGTGGACATGTTTGGATCCAAAGCAAATGCTTACCTACAAACTCAATATTGTAAAAATTTCATAAATGCCTTAAGAATTTGACAAATGAAGGAATTTTGTGCCAAAAGTTCCCCCAAAACATAAAAGGTGCATTGGGACTAAAGTTTGATGGTTCAAGTGACCAAAACTAGGCCATATAGGTCAATTATTCGCTTTCTCTAAAGTTGTTCTATTTGGTGTAAAAAGTGATGTCAACCCTGAAAAAGGGACTTTGAATTTTGAAATCATGACATTTTGTACTTACTTTAATTATTTAAAACATTTTAGGAGTAGCATCATATGAAGTCGCCATGCAACCTTACTTACATCACATAAATCATGAAAGGTTAGTTTCTAAAATTTATACATCATTTAAGGTTGGAATTGTTCAATAGAATTGGCTATAGGGCTTTATGAGTTAGTGATCTACCCAAAGGAAAATTTGAGAAAAATTTAGAGATTGTTAAGTTCCAAGCAAATGGAAAGATTGTTTTCCTTGTAATAAGAAGGTTAGTTGGATACATTGAAGTTTGAAGTTGCTTATAGCCTTCACTTTCCTTGATAGATTAGGCTAAAAGGTGGGAGAACCTTTAGATTTCATTGACATTCAAGTGCCCCACAAACACATTGTTCATAACATTTAAAAATTTTGAATGTGAAAAAATAATGAGATCTAGCTATTTTTTCTCTTCTTATAATTCCAATGCATTAGTGGTGAATTGAACCCATAACTATTTGCTATATACCCATCACATGTCCTATAACATGCGATAAAGTATTGGCCCCCACATTCATTTAACAAACATTGATTCTATTTGATCCAAGTATAAAATATAAAAAGTTATTTAAAGTCTTATACATATAATTTTATCTTCATTCATCATGGGATGACTTTTGTCCAATCATTGATGATAAGGTAATGGTACATGTCTTGGGTGTACACACTAAAAGGAAGCTACCACCACCAACACGTTTTTTAGGAATTTTTGTTTGCCAAAATGGTTGTCATTTGTGTTAACAAATGATGATCACCCCTAGGAAGATGTAAAAAAATGGCAATAATCTTTAGGAAAATTTAGCCATATTTGGTTATAAACCAAAAATAATGTACAAATCTTTAATCATTGTTTTATATTTTTGGATATGCAATGAAAACCAAATATACAAATGTAGAGACTTTTACTCTTTTTTTCACTTCAAGCAACCTTTTTTGATCACTTATTTTCTGAATTTTAAAAATTTTGATGTTTTTGAAGAAAAATTCACCAAAAAAAAAATCATAACAAGCACCAAGATGTTTCAAATTTTGTGTCATAAAAAATTGCTAGATTGGAAATGAACTCGAAACTAGTTATTCACATTTGTCTCTATGGATTGTTATTCGTTATGAATCACCACCAAACCATTTAAATGTCAAAAAAAATTCCCATTAAAAAATTTCCCATTTTTTTGGCATGTAATTCATTGCCACATACAATTCCACAATATCATCATGTAATAATTCCACCCATTGCCCCAATTTGAAATGAATTTGGTTGTTGTAATGGCCTCCAATAACCAATTACCATCATGGTTTACAAATATATTGAAAAACTTCAAAAGAGATATCAAAGTTAAAATTTTAACCCTAGGGAGGTCAATTCTATTTTTCCCAAATGGTGCGCAAAAAATACAAGGTGCTATTAATTCATTATTAAAAAATTATAATTTATTTAAATGTGCTTATAATTGATTATAAATATATATTTAAAATATACCTAGAATATTTTCTATTTTTATAAAATATTCCTTCAATATCCCATTATCTCATAACATATCAAAAAATACCCTTTTACCTCAAGTGTTTTATAAAAAATACAAAGAATGCCTCCTTTTTACAAAATTTAATTTTCACACAATATAATGTGAAGTAGTTTTTAAATGAGGTCTAATTGAAATCCAACTTTGTAATTGCAAAACATTGCATCAATTTTGCAAATGCATTAAAAAAATGTCATATATCTATATAATTAAAAATAATGATATACATTTGTTCAATTTTTTCCCATACCTATGTTTTCCCCTCTATGTAATTACTTATAAATATACCCTTCCTTATTACAAACCTATTACATGTACCTCCCAACTTCATTGGCAAAACATGGAGTGGGCAACCAAAGACCCATCTTTGGCTTATTTCTAAATATAAGTTTTGTCACACACATATACAAAATAAGAACATATAATTTATTGTTCAACATCTAGTCATATAATATAAATCTTTATGCAATTCTTAACAATGATGAATATTTTGTGCACGAACATACAATTTCATAAACTTCATGGCAAAAATTATCTCCAATTTCGCATGGTGACCAAAAACAATCTTGTTATTGGATGGTGACTAAAAAATCTTTTCCACCCAAATGTTGCAACCACAACAATGTTACACTCATGAACAAAGGTGCAACATTTTGAATTACAATTGCTACCATTTGAATTTTGAATTATAGAATCAAATTTTGCCTTAAAGGAGATCCCATTTAAATAACGCATCTAAACACACACACACACAATTTGTTCAAAAAATTAGTTATTGAAATGGATAATTTCAACAAAAATATATTCTTCCATTTGCTTAAGGCCATTAATTTAATCACCTTTAGATTTTAATAATTGATCATATCAAACTTTGTCTAATATATCACAATATTAAAATAACTATTAAATATTAATTATGCAACCATGTAAGTTTTATCCATAGGATGAAAGCACATTATGAGAAACCAAGTTAGGCACTTTTGCAACATGCATCATACATAGTATGCATTTTTCAAAATGTGTTGCATTTAATTATGGGTTTCACTTTTAGTGTTTGGGCTTTATATTTTTATTTTCACAAAAAAATTGGTATCTAGTATTATTTGGGGAAAAAAATAAAATAAAAATTGAAGGAATCATGGGTATTTATGGTATACACATTATAAGATAGCCTATTTCTTGTTTTTAGACTATATTAATGTTTGGTTTGAATAATTCATCCAAATGTTTTTGAAATGGAATTTAAAAAGATGGCCCACATCATATTTTTTGTTGTCTACCATTTGAAAGTGACCATTTGTCAAAATTTTAATTTATCACATATTTATGGTTAATGCTTTAAGAAAACCCATTTGTAATATGATAATTATCAAATTCTTCACATGGTTCACAAACATGGTCCAATCATATGGAATCATAACATTTAGTAGATACTACAAATTTTATAAATATTGAAAATCATTTCAATCTTTTTTGGAGCATATTTGCATTTTTAATACATCATGATGTACGTATTTTTTTCACAAATATTTTTTAACATCACATCATATGAAATCAAAAAGTTTTAATTTCTTTAGTATTTGATTATTTTGTGTTTTGGCCTACCATAATAGGTGAAAACATTGTGAAAATCCTTCTTAGTAGTAATATAGTTGAGGTTCAAACACAAGCAACTTGAAAAATAGTACAATGCCCCACCCTCACCCCTCGCCTTTGTAATCTACTTTCACCTCACTCAAGTTTGGCCAAGTTTAAACAAAGATCATTTTTTCAAAAAAAAAATTTCATTTAAGTTTCATGCATTATTGGTGTACAAAAAATACACTTAGTCTTATAGACTAAAAGCTTTGATAAACTAGGCCATAAATCATCACAAACATTCTATAGGTTGAACCAAGTGGATCAACTAGAATGGAAGGGTCAAAACTTGTAATTAGGAACCAAAAGCATTACTTTGGAAGAAACTACACATTTTTCTTCCCAAAAACAAATTTTACATGCAAATGAATTTTTGAATGAATTTTTTGTAACTTGTTCTAAAAAATATTAAAATGTTTCCCAACACATCCTTTTTTTTTGTTAATCATTATTGAATAAATATGAATTTTTAAAAGTGTGCAAATTCCTTATAAATTCAATGTTTCATTTTGAAAAATGATCAAAATTTTAAGCCATCACCAAAAATTAAAATTTCACATTCTTTAGTTTTATTATACTAGACTTGGACAATTATTTGAACTTACCAATGAATTCATGTATGATACCAAAACAAAAACACATCAACTAAAAAAAAAAGTTAGTATGAAAAATATTCAAACCCAAAGTTGGTCAAGGTCGAGTTTCATTACAATTGGTTCCGACTTAATACCAAAATCTCAATAAATTACCTTTCCTTTGGTCTCCATGGCCATAGATGAATTTGTAATGCTTATAATTATAAAAGTATTTTTACAATACCATAACACCACCCAATTTGAACAACCTTTTTATATTCCTTGCAAACAAAGTATGTGTTTTATCAACTTGTTTTAATTAACATTATGTGATGAAGCAATTGGGTGCAAGTACATAGAGAGGAGCTGATGGGATTGCTTTACAAAGGATTGTGAGTATTTTTAAACCCTTTTTCACTTTTTCATATTAAAGAATTTTTGAATGAAATCTTTTGCAACTTTTTATTAAAAATACATATAGTTGCCCCAATAGATCACATGTTTTGTGTTAATTGTTGTTTAATAAATATGAATTTTTCAAAGTGTGTAATTTTTGTAAGATTCTACATTTCATTTTGAAAATTTATCATAATTTTGGATCATACCAAAATATGTTAACTATTTTACCTTTTTGTTTCTTATATCATAAACCACAACTTTGTTTTGTATATCATGTGCATTACACCCCATTTACATGTTTTATGAGACTCTTGAAAATTTAAAATTTTGAAAATACTTTGAATTTTTACAAATTTAAAATTCCATATCTTTTAGATTGTGAGTGTTTTTTCAACTTGGGTAGTAGGTTGCTATCATTTAATTTTTTTACCATCAAAATTACGTTATTACAAGAGTCCTTATCTAGTTCTTTGTAAAATTAACCACATCTAATGCAACACCTATTCAAGTTCAAACGCCTTTTTAAAAAACCAAAACCCAAAATTTAATTTAATGAATTTTAATTTGAATTCTTCAACTTTCATATTAATCATTTAGCACAACTTGGAATGATTAACATAATTTCAACATGTCAAGAAAAAAAAAAAAGTAAAAATGTTCATAGTTTTCACCACTATTCAACATGGTGTGTGGTTCCTATTTCCATACTTGCACCCAATTGATCATCCCATAGATCCAAAATAGGCTTTTATCAATAACAATGTTGAGTGTGATCAAGCACTAATATGAGCCATAACAAGTGTAACCCATGTTTGGTTTTTCATGTTTAATGTACAAAAAAATGTTTTAAATATGTTATGGGAACATGTGGAACAACTTGGTACATGAAAAGGGTTTGCTTTTAAACCTTTCTAGGAATTTTAACCCTTCTAGGAATTTTGGCCCTTTCATTCAGCCTATTGGTCTCATGATGGAAGCTTCAATTTTCAAAGGGGTGTAAAAGCAAACCTTTCATTTACGTAAAGAATTGAAACGAAGATTTTTTTTTGGATTTCCTTTTGGTTATATATCTACTAAATACTTTTTGCTTTGAACCAATGGAACATGAAAGCTCTCAATTAAAGGGTGTGTAGATTCAAAGAAAAAAAAAGTTTTCTTTTCATGTTTCTTGATTGATGGTTTGATAATCTTAAGCACTTCACCATGGCAAGCTTGTAGATGCTTTTACTTTTCAATTTGGCCTTGTATTTCAAATTTTGTAGTGGTTGGATTATGTTTTTGGAACCTTTGTAGTTTCTTTCTTGTTCAATTGTAAGGGTGATTTGAAGGGGCTTTCAATTTTTTTTTATGAGGATCTATTGTGCTTTCTCAAGGTGATATCAAATTTGCCTTCATTTTTCAAATTAAAAGTTTGCTCCAATAGGTTACAAAGTTCTTGTGATTCTTGATTCTTAAAATTCAAAAGATAAAAACCATATTAACCTAATTTTTGTTTATTTACAAGAACAATTAATTAGAAGGCCTTTTGGGTTTTTTTGAAGTGGATCTACATCACTTTTTCAAGGTTGTTTTAAATTTGGTTTCTATTTTCAAATCAAAGGTTTGCTTTAAAATGTTGTGTAATTTTTGTCTTTTGAAATTCAACAAATAAAATAACCTAGAATGTTTGTTTTATTCTATTTTGAAATGTTTTGTAAAGAAGAAGGATGTAAAAAAAAAAAAAAAAAAACAAAAAAA
>Ga0209611_10002646_pt1 | contig 31508 bp, 30 predicted proteins | sample S1TSphgellanicum_3_FD_187693 | JGI IMG/M metagenome (GOLD analysis project Ga0209611, IMG submission 187693) | Host-associated microbial communities from peat moss isolated from Minnesota, USA - S1T2_Fc - Sphagnum magellanicum MG (SPAdes) (version 2) | ecosystem: Host-associated > Plants > Peat... | reverse complement strand
AGTTTGTTGCTAAACTTCTAGTTAAAAAACAATTTGCAACTAAACTCCAAGTTCAAAGCTTATTTGGTTAAGTTTGTGTTCCATTTTCATTTTGAAAAGTAGATAAGGAAAGTCATTGCTTCACATTTTCATATTCAAAATATGCACCATATGGGATGAACCAATTAAAAGCATTAACCCATTTTAGAAAAAAAAAATTATTTATTTACCCGTTAATTATCCCACTTCCCTAACCAACCTATCCACCTAACTATTTACTTGTGTACCTACCTAATAGTCCAAGCATGGTAAAGTGGACCAAAAAGTACATCCACCCAAATCCAAATTTTATATATAACAATTCTCAAAAATAAACATAATAACATAGGTTCAATTTTTTTTAAAGTCCCATTGTGGAAGCCTCCATGCTTCCATTGAATTTTTATGAGTTGAATACAAAATTTGAAAAACATTACAATAAAAGTAGGTAACAAATAATAATGAAACTAACATGTTAATATTGTGTTCATTCCTATTTTTACATTAGATGTTAAATATATTATGATTATATTATGAAAAATTTCAAAGTTTGTGTTAGTATATTTAGCATGCCATTGACTTAAAATATACTCAATATTTAATCTTCTTGTGCTTGAATTTTAATCTACTTTGTAGGTTGTGACATTTGCTTGATTTTGACGAACCTATATAAACCTATTTTAAACATGTGGTTTTAAAATATAGTGGTAGGAAAGTCAAAAAAATTCATATCATTAAACATGAAAGTAAATAATGTTTTTAAATTAATATACCAACTTGATGGCCACTTTCCATTTATGCTGCAAGGTAATTCTTTGGTCTATTTTATTATGTTTTCACCCTTAAGTAGATATCTAACCTAATTAAGTAGGTAGGTATTTAGTTCAACCTATTTACATACCTATCTATTGACCTACTTAGTTTGATCTTACTTACCTAGCCATGAAGTTCACCCTACTTACATATGTACCTACCTAAATTGATTTTGGACAAATTTAATTAATATACCACATGGCACAATCAAAACCATTCAAATAAATTGGACATTTTAGGGTTTAGGATTTTTTTAATATATTATTATTTTAAATTAATGACATGTGGCAACATATCATAAGAGCACAAGGTTGAACAAATTAATTGCAAATTAGTTGCAAGCGACAATACATATACAATGGGTCAATGGATGAACATGTATTTTTTTTATTCTTCTTTCCATCCATGAATGGTTGTCATTTACGATTAATGTTGTTTGCAACTTGTCCAACATAACCAAGGAAAATATAGTCACATAGGTTGTCTACAATTAAAAACTAGTTGCAAAAACCAATTGTAAATATCTTGATTTTTTTATACCTTTATACATGTTGAAGAATCAAACTTTAAAAATACATCAAAACTCAAGAAAGCAAAACTTGTCACTTAAAAATTTGTGGGACAATAACAATGTTGGGCTAAATACCTTTGTATGAGGTGAAAAATCAAACTTCAAACTTACATTAGAATTGAAAGAAGCAAAATTTCACCTTAAAAATGTAAGGCAACAATATATGTTTTACCCCCAAAAACTTTATAGGGCCTTAATACACACCATTATGAACACACCATAATTAAATCAATCCCAAAACCCCTAATAAAATGGTATTTTGCAATGTGGACAATATTAAAATTAGGTCCAAATGCAAACATCCCAATGGGTTGTTTATAATCCTAATAGGGCCAATACACATATCTAGCCATCCATATAGTTCATAGTTATCAATGCCATAATGAAAAAATAACACATTGGTCAAGCCTTGTGATTTATAAAACATCTAGACAATTTGCACCATCCAAAAAACTACACATCACGACTATCAATGGCAAAAAACCTTTAATCTTGGTTGTTGATACGAACAATCATAACATTGTTTAATTATATGTAGTTTTAGGGTTTTTAAAATTAGATCTCCAACATAATTTAATGGTTGGTGGGATCTCCACTATACATGTGTCAACTAGGATATTTAAAAGAAAAAAAGGAGTCATTCAATCTAGATTGATTTAATAGTTTAGATTAATTAGCATGATCTTTTTGACACATTTCAATTGTTGAATTATCTAACAAATTTGATCATACAATTTGGAAATAATTAAATATTTGTCATTCCAAGTTAAATAAAATATATTGGACAATGTAAATATAAGGGTGTCACATTTTCTATAAAATCACAACCGTTGAAATTAAAAGTCCATTTTTGACCATTGGATTAAAAAACTAGTAAATCCTAGGCATCTGTTCTAGCTAACTTAGTTCTAGGGTATGAATGGTTAGTTTTCAACATATTTTATTTATCAAATTGTGGACAAAAAAGTACCATCTTCATCCTTGTACTTTTCATTTGGTCCAAAGTCCATTTGTTGCATTTTATTTTTTACCATCAATTTCGGAAGATTCGAGCCATCCATTAAGGTGCCTTTAGGTCCCAACATGGTTTTATTGTTGTCATTTATCACCTTATGGATTGATTAGATCAAGATTGTGCATTTTTCAATAAAACCCATATTTTCAATGGGCATCTCTTCTTTGATTCAATGTGTAATAACATTATTGAAATGGTCTATAATGACATTTGATCGTGACTTCCAAAGTAATGGTTTTTGATATTAATTCAAAAACATTGTCTTTCCATGAAAGAACGAGCTTGAACATGTTTCAAAGTTTAGAACCTCCTTGATGTGGTGCATTATCATACGTCAATGAACAATATAAAGGTATGGTTCCACTATGGGTAGGATGAATGTTTATCCAAAATTTGATAAAAATCCAATAGTGTGAGGGTTTCTAATTAATTGTTTTATTTGGTTTTGAAGGTGTATGTGAATCATTATTTAGCAAGTGGAACGTGTTGGGCTAGTAGTTCAACATAGTGATGCAATTATGTGCTTATGCAATGAAGGTCTGATTTCTAGTTTGAAAGGATTCATCATTTTGAAGCCCCTATAAAACTAGTGTGTTGATTGAAATGCTGATTAATATTCAATAGTAAGACAAATAATTTGGAGGTTATTCATTAGATGTTAACATAGACAAATATTAGAAAAAAAAACCTAGTAAACAAGGTTCTTTTGGTTGCTTGGCTTCATGTTATGAAGTGGTGTCCATGCTTTTAAACTTTTTGTTCTTAGATAAATATTTTTTATGTGTGACATGTACTATGTGTTATAGATGGGGATGAAATATTGGAAACCACATTGGTTGTGGAGGTGATGATCGTTTAAAAATAGGTGTTTCAAATTCTACGAAAATGATTTCTAAGAAGTCAATTGGGGCAAGAATAATTGACCATTATAGTGACATTGATAAGGAATCAATAAGAAGAAAAGAAAGGCCCATAAAAGTTGTTGATGTCAAGCTCTTGGTAAAGCTTGTTTATGTGATAGTAATTTTGTCTACCACATTGATTTTTTGAAGGAAATAATGGATGGTACATATCGATTTTCCTTGTTTTGGGAAGTAATCCCTATGTTACTAAAGGAATGATAGTGCAACGATTATCAATTTTGTTTATTTTAAGAGCTAATCCCCTATGATGGTATAAGAATGATGGTGTGACAACTTGTATTTTTGTGTTGGCACATATTGTTGGCAACTTTTAATTTAAGTTATGATTCATTAATTAAGTTAATAGACATTGTTAATTAAGTTTGTAAGGACCTAACTATTTAGGTCTTCTCCAAAAGACTTTTTTTAATGTAATTCATTTATTCATTTTCTTTTAAGAAAATCCTCTTGTTGTATGTTTTGCTTTCTCTCATGGTATTATAATAGGTTTGATAGAGGTTTGAATTTTTTTGTTCTTGTTATTTCCTAGGAAATGAAGTTATTGGTAAGTTTTGTCCAACAACAAAAAGACACCATGACTTTTTTTCCATTTGAATTTATCAAACAGATAAGTTGTTTTGCACAAATTATGAGTATCAATATTGAAATGTTCTTCATTTCATTAGAAAAATGGGGAGTCATTGATGGAAGCCTATTTAATCTTGGCCCATCTATTGCTATTACATTAGCAGATTGGATATCAAAAGATTCCAAAACACTTGTTAATATCATTCTTCATTGTGGAAAAAAATTACTTTGGTTGAAATCTCTTAAAACATCCAAAGAACTTTGGGATAACATGTTTTAAAATACTTATGAACTTTTAAATTCTACATCACAAGTTTATTTTCAAAAAAAAAAACGCATCTCACATTAACAAAATCAAAATTAGTGAATGAGTTTTTTGAGAGCGGCAAAACATTATTGAAGAAGCTTTTAAAGCAGGATTAAAATTTATTGAACAACAAGTTTGATTGCATCTTTCATGTTTTCTTTTTTCACGCCATGGTTTTGTTTCAATTCAACAAGACATACCAAATCTAAATCTATAATTAAAAATGGTAAACATAAGATAAGAAGAATTAACATTAAAATCAAAATTTGGAAATGAAAAACATAACATTATTTACGAAAGGTAAATATTTTGACAAAAATAAATCTAAACAAGAATCATTGCATTCACAATCAACATACCAAAAATCATCTTCTAAACAATTAAAATCAATAAACAATTCACAAAATAATGTCATTATTGTGGCAAATCATCACACAATTGTTCCAAATTGTAAAGAAAGAACATAAGATTGATAGGCTAAAATATGTAAACCACATTCCTTGCACTTGAACATAATTCTCCAAATTTGCAAGCTAATGCAATTTTAAACAATAAAGAAACACAAGTTGTTTTGTTAAGTTACTTTTGCTTCACGTTTGAATTTTTATGATACCTAGTACGTTGATTATGGAACCACACAACATATGACTCTTCAAAAAGAATTTTACATTAGTTACCAAAAATTGTTACAACCTTAAACCATCTTTGTTGTAGATGATGGAGAACAACACACTTTTTCTAGATTGGATCCATTTCCATACAATTAAACACAACGAAAAAAATTTCTATTGATAATTTTCTCTATATTCCTAATTTAGTAAAAAATAATTGTTAATCAAATAATAAATAAAGGGGATGAAAATATTGTGTTATTTGCAAAAACAAATTGTAAAACTACAACAATTGACATCCATAATAAAGAACTCTCATTAAATGTCCCTAAGTTGGAAAACTTTTTCCTATTAGAGTAGGTGATGTGAGTATGCAATCAATTGATTCTTTTTTTTGGCCATTTCCCAATCAATAAATCTCGAAACCATAAGATGGCACCATGGACTTGGTCACATAAATTTCCAATTTTTCAATCAAATGCAAAATCAACTTCTTATTTTGGGTCTTTGTTCCATTAAAATTTCTACTTCAAATCTTTGTATAGGGTGTATTATGGGAAAACATTCAATATCAAATTTTTCAAAACATAGTTTTACACAAGCTTCATCACTTTTAGATTTAGTCCATAGTGGTGTTTGTGCATTACAAGAAATTCTAGCTTTTTTGACCCAAAATTTTAGTAAAAAAAACCCCCCATATGGTTTTTTTGCCCCTATGTCCAACTTGACCAAAGTGCCATTTTGGAAAGGTCGATTTGGACTCGACCATTTTGATTAAGTCTTTTTGGTTAGTTTTTTTGACTGAACCACCATGACAATAATATAATTTGGGTAGCAACCAAAAATGTATATTATTTAAAACCAATATGAAAATATTAAGTAATTAATTACCTTACCTACCCTATTTGACCCTACCCTAACCTACATACTTACCTAATTAATAAACTTAAAAATTAATGCCAAAAATAATTTATTTTTTTTACCTACCAACTTTATGTCCTGGGCCTAGGCTAAACCACCTAACTTAACCACCTAGGTTAGACCAAGTTACTTAGGCTAAGCCAAGTAGCCTATGTTACATGGTTTAATAGGCTTTGCAACCTAGGCTACTTAATTTGGTCACTTAAGTACCAAGATAAACCTAGGTTGCAAGTGTGGGGATTTGAACTCCTCACCTCCACATTGAGGAGTCAAGTTTTTAACCATTGCACCAACACCCCATAAGGTGAATTTTTTTTGGATTAACATATTGTAATCAATTTTTATGAATTTTTTTCAACATATTGCACTAAATGAACTTGAATTTTTTTAATTACTTACATAAATAGATATGTTATAGGTAGGTTAATTTAGGTAGGTAGGAAATACCTATTATTAAATGCATGTATTTGGGTAACATGTAGGTTATAGTCTATTAAGCCTTACAGGTACCTATTAAATCTATGTTTATACCTATTTATGCCTATGTTATTTAGTAGGCTATGTAGGTACCTATTATCCTATAATTAATAAATCTAGCCTAAGCATACTAGGTAGGTAACCTAACGTATTAAATAGGTTTAAGGTTAAGTTACCTACCTAATATTAGGCTAGGCTACCTACTTAGTAGCCTAGAGGGCCTAACCTATGTTAGTTACATACCTACCTAGTAGGCCTAAGTGGCTTAGGTAGCCTAAGTTAGGCTATGTACTTATTTAATAGGCTTAGGTTAGGTTAACTTAGGCTACTTTAAGTTATGTACCTACTTAGGTACTTTAGATTAGGCTAACATAAACTACCTATGTTAGGTTACATACCTATTTAATAGGCGGTAAATAGCCTAGGTTAGGTTATGTACCTACCTAAATAACCTAGGTTAGGCTATATACTTACTTAGTAGGCCTAGGTTAAGCTACCTACCATGTAGGCTTAGGTGGCCTAAGTTAGGTTACATTCATATTTAATAAGCTTAAGTGGCCTTGGTTAAGCTACTTACCTTGTATGTCTAAATGGCCTATGCTATGTACATAGCTACCAAGTAGATTTTAATAACTTAAATTAAGCTACCTTATACCTAGTAGGCATAGGTGGCCTAAACTACCTACTTACCTAGTTAATAGGATAGGCTATGTATTTATTAATCCTAGGTGGCTTGTGTTATTTATTTAGTAGACTTAGGCTACATACCTATAGTAGGTCTAAGCTAGTAAACTACCTACTTAGAAGGGTTACATTATTTAATTATAGGCTATTTAGTAATCTTAAGCTACGTCCTTGGTAACTTATTAAATCTATCATCACCTTTTTCGCTACAACAAAAGAAAAAACAAGAAGGCAATGATAGCAAAACTATTATGTTAAGTTAAGTTAGGTAGGTAGTCTAGGCTTAATAAGTAGGTTAAGTTATCAATTGAGTATGGTTCATTTGATTAAGGGTCAATCATAATGGTTAATTGGAATAAGGGTCAAATCAAGATGGTCAATTTGATTAAACCCTATCCATTCAATATCACCAGTTTGAATAAGCCATGGCTATTTTAATGAACATTTGTTCATTTTGTTCAAATCTTCGGCTTGACATTTAGTCAAAAAGGTCACTTTAGTGAAATGTACTGGTCAAATGTAACATGTGTTTTTCATCCCCAAACCTTTAGTCAAAATGGACATACCCTTGTGTCAATGTGGACATGTCAGTCAAGTTGGCCTTTTGAAAAGTTGCGTTTTCTTGTAGTGGTGGTCGCATCCAAATTTGTTCACTTGTTGGGGTTTATTATTTTGTTATTTTTATTGATGATTTTTCTTCGTTTACAAAGGTTTATCTCATGCAAGGTTTTTAAAATTTAAAATTTATGTAGCATTTGTTGAGATCCAAATTGGAAAAAAACTAAAAAAAATTCATTCAAATAATGGTGGTGAATACAAATATTTAGAATTGGACAAATTTTTTGATGAACATGGCATTCAACATCAATTTTCCACTCCATATGCACCCCAACAAAATGGGATTGTTGAACAGAAAAAAATGCGATTGAATGGAATTTATTCAAAGTATGTTCCAACCAACAAAGTTGCCCCATTATTTTTGGGGTGAAATAGTTTTTGTAGGGGTCTCTGTCCTTAGTGGATGAACAATAACAACATTGAATATTGTTTGGGTAAATAAAATGTGACTAAGTTTGTAAAATCTTTTTTGTTTTTCAAAAAATACATATTTATGATATTTTGCATAAGTTCCACATGGAGACTTGTAAACCCATTGCCATTCCTCTTCATGTAGGCATTCATTAGACCAAGGACATTAATCCCACTACCTATGAAGAACAAGGAACAACGGCTTCAATGCCCTATGTTAATGCCATTGGTTGCTTAATGTATTTTACTACTCATACTAGGCTTGACATTGTTTTTATCATTAGTCATTTAGTTCAAATTATGTCCAATTTCGGTTTATTGCATTGGTTTGTTGTAAAGTGCCTTTTGCACTATGTCCAAGCAACACAACATATGGGCACTCAATATTTTGCATTGTCCATCCCATCTGAACTTTTGTTTTTTCAAGGTTGGACCAATGCAAATTGTGCGAGTGACCCTAATTCTTGACAATTTGTTTTTGGGTATGTGTTCCTTATTGGTGGTGATGCCATTTCATGGCAAAGTCGTATGCAACCTCCTATGGTTCTATCTTCTATTAAGTCCAAATATATTATTACTATCGCTACCACCAAGGAAGCTTTATGGTTGTAATAATTACTCATGGACTTGACTTTTTCTCAAGATGGTCCAACATGTCTTCGTGATAATCAATCTTGCATAAAATGCATTGAAAATGCTTGTTTTCATGATTGATCGAAGCACATTGAATTACAATTTCACTTCTTACGAGAAAAAAATTGATCTCCAAGAATTGGAACTTCATTTCACATCAATTGAAACCATGAGAACTGATATTCTTACAAAATCTTTGCCTAAGCCCAAACATGGACTTTGTTTTCAAGCTCTAGGGCTTTATTTAACACCTCCGTAGTTGAAGGGGTGTGATCATTGATAATCAATTTCAACTCCATTGATTTGTTGAAAAGGGAGTGTTGGCACACAGTTTCAATAATTCTTAGTTTAAGTTATGATGCATTACACTTCAACATTCTTAATTAAGTTTGTAAGGACATGACTATTCAAGTCTTCCCTATAAACCTTCTTAATGTAATTCATTTATTCATTATCTCTTAAAAGAATCTTGTTGTTGTATGTCTTGCTTTCTCTCTTTTTGTAGTTGCTATGTTGGTATGCATCATTTGAGAGGAGGCTACCATTTTTTTGTTTGCTACATATCCATCTAAAATTTTGTTGTAGAATTGCGGGTACAAGTCATGGGCTCCCTTCCTTCTCATGTTCTAAAATAAATGTCACTATTATTCTGTATTTGCAAGTAATTGTTGTTTTCATTTGCAATCCAACAATATGTCAGTCTTGGTTGCATTGCAAAATTCTGTCATTTTCAATTTTCAATATGAAAATCTACCTTTAATTCTTGTTCTTTCTTGTTGCACTATGACTATAAGAAGAAAAATAAAACTTTCTACAGTTTCTTCATGTGGAGTAACACCCTTGAATGAGGGCATTATCAAAATATGGGTCTCAGGCTCTGGTAGTCAAGCACAGGACCCACATTATAAATGCACTATAGTAGCCGAGTGCCGGATCCATATTCTGGTAATGCCGTCATCCTGGGGTGTCAATCTGCACAAATTGAGCTAAATATTTCCCTCTCCGCCCCATTTTGTTATGTGGAAACATTGGCTACCATTCGCTAGAGGAACCAGCCACAAAGGGCTAGAAGTTGGAGAGGGAAGTAAAAAAACTTAAGAATTGTGCTATATTTTGCTTACCTGCTAGTTCCTATTATCTAAATAGGACAATCTCAGTAAATTTTCCCCCCCCTCAAAGTCTGACAACTTTGGTGCATTTTTGTTCCACAAAGATCCTTTGTCTGAGTCGCACTGGATTTTCTTTTGTTGTCAAGTTGCAAAATTTGCCAACAAATGGAAAGGCTGGCATTAGTCTCCTAATAGTGCTCCTTTGCATGTATTCGTGAGATTACAAGCAAGGCTTCTTCAGCCATCAGAGGGATTCTAAGAGGGGAGCTTGTGTCAATTTCTGTAGATTTGCGTAGGCAAGAGTTTAACTATGTTGACAAATATGGGAGCCTAGGGTCAGCTTCCACATTGAAAAATCCAAAGGAAAAAGTTAATTCTTCTTTGTATATTTGAATTTATTATATTTGAATTATATGCTATTTTGTCTTCATATGAGGAGTGAAGTTATTCAGATATAGCCTGCAATAATTATAATTATTTTCAACACCTCAACTGCATTTTTTGATAAAAAAATCATTTCACTATTTTATGGATTAAGAGACACTATTGAAGGAACTGATTTTCTTAAAAGTTTCTGATATTGCATCAATTGCGAGCATCCCAAGAGGAATTAGCATGGCTAGAAACATGTCGAACTACGGAAGAACTATTGAAAAACTATTAAAAAGTGCCCCCAAACTGAAATCCGAGGCGAAATGTGACAATCTTTCTTTTGGATTATTGAGTCCTTATGAGGAATTTGGCAAAATTTCCCCCAAAAACAGGGAATATACAACAAATTTCTTTTTGTGTCTACAAACTCTGCACAATAGAAAAAGGCTAATTGGAAGCCCATTAAAACAAAAAAAGACTTAAAAACGGATTTAAATGTGTGATGGAAAAAGGAAGAATTCAAAACGGATGCCTGAGTTAGTGAGTTTGTGATGAGCTCCAACTGGGTTTCCTTTTAAAGTTTCAATAATGTACTGTGCGTATGGCGATCGAAGAGGAGGTTGTCAGCAGTCAAAGAAACTAAGTTTGGCTACATGTCAAATGTTGAGACTTCGATACTTTGGTGTGGAGTTAAAATGTGAAAGGATTTTATCACAAAACGCCAAAAAGGAGTCTAAAATCGAAGCGTTCGTGATTAGTAGTGTTGCTGTTGTAAGTATTAAATGCTATTCTCGCCCGCTTTTCTTTGATTGTTGCTTCACATTATAAGTGGCCGTTCTCATGAGGAGGAATCTAGAAGTCCCTTTTCTGTCGTTTTGATCAGTCTGACAAAGGAGAGAATTGCGTTGTTGAATTTGTGGACGCTACCTACCTTTGCTGCTTTCTATTCTCAGATTGCAGATATTCCTCTTCTTCGCGGATACTTTATTGTTGGTTTGTTTGTTCTCGAAGCCAAAAATACCTTCACTCCACAGAATTAAAAAAAACGATGGAGGTGGTCCAATTGTATCCAAAAAAGAAAAAGAAAAAGAAAACAAAAAAAAAAGAATCAAGAAAAAAGCCGCTTGTAGCCTACTGTACAATGGTGGGTGTTGCATCTTCCTCATGAGATGTGTTTTATTTACATGGAGTCCATGACAGAAATATAGGGGACAGATGGAGTGAAGAAGAATAGGAGGAGGAGCAGCATGCAGACGAGCTATTTGTGGAGTGGATCAATTTTCCAATTGCAGCAAGACTTTGGCATCCAAAGTTCCAAAATCCGCAAATGTAATAAGAAATGGCACTGTTCAAAGAAGCAGATTTTCCACCCAGGAATATTTTATTCTCTACCAAGAAAATCCAAGGTTTCATAGGGGGGTTCCATAGGAATCCTACTTCATGCTTGGATGACAAAATACTTCCAGTGCATATGAGGATATCTCTGTTCTATTTTCCAATACACCTAGATATTGCCATTGCCTCCTTTGCTACTGTAACTGTTGGTAAGTCAAAAGCCTTTGGGTGCATATGAGAAGTTGAGAATTTTCTATTCTTTGACTCCATTTGCACATGCAATGTGGTAGTCATCTCCCTCCTGAGATTTTTGAGGACAACAGCAAGAAAAGTGGAATCTAAGACTTATAATTGTCACTCTTCCTAATTCTAGGCAGCTAGAAGCATTTTTTTGCTGCAAGTCTGGGATTTGCCATCAAAGGTCCTGTAAGAAAAAGTCTACCCTTGGCCAAAATTGCAAGAGGTTAAATGGGCATCCACATTCCCCAATGCTCATATGGCTTTCATTGCTGGTGAGTGCTAGCTGAGTTTGAATCTTGATTCATCATCCCCCAGGCTCCAGCTTGAGTACATCAGCAACACAGGTACCATCTCTCTGACCTTCCAAGGCCTTCATTTTGCAAATTTCTTCTTCCGCTGGCATGTGTTTGCTTGTTTTCAGATGTAGAAAATTTGATGATGTAAAATAAATATTGATCTCACAGGCTGACTGGAGCTTGTAAGATTGATGTTTTGTATTAGCTCTTCTCATGACTGCCAGCTGATTCAATCATGGCTGAGTTTTTGCCTTTCTTCTTTGAATGTGCAATACTGGTAAGCCCGAGCACTTGAGTATGTCCTTCTGCACGTCCATCTACCAACTCCAGAGTCAGGACCTGATTGCACTATGTGGCATTGGCCCTGCCACCCATGTACAGCGAAGAAAGTTCACATTTCATTTGGTTGAGGAGGTTCATGACCAATGCTGCAGTTCTCCTGTAAATCTCCAGGTCTCTGTGAGGCATTTTTCTTCTGCATGACAAATTTTGAAACTTCCAGAGTTTCCTTCTGCACACTCTGATCTACCAGTTGCAACCAAGTTTCTTTGAAGTTTTCTCTTGCCTACGATGCTGATTTCAGCACCATCATACAGATACTTGGAAATGGCTTCCTGGTTTTGTTGTCTCAGGATCTTCACCAGACAGTTCCTGACATTGTGTCTGGTGGATCGAAGTGGGAAGCTTTAGGCTCTGGGACAGTATCTCCTTACCATTGCTGTTGTGTGCCACAAAGAAGCGGTCAAGTGTCAAGGGACATAATCTTGCCTACAACCAGCTGGAGATGAAGCAAGCCCTTCTCCAGTGAACAATCTCTTAGCAGTGTGGCTGATGTTGTGTTGCTTCTTATGCAGTTCATGTTTGTTCACTTGCCAAAAAAATGGTATTGGACAATTTGCAATTGCTTTCATCAAATGGTTCCACATCAAAAGTGGAGGATAACCATGAAGAATCCATCCCTTTGATTGACATGGCTTTGCTGGAGTCAGGCTCAATCGAGGACCGCCAGAAGGTGATCAAGCAGATTGGAGATGCATGTGAGGAGTGGGGTTTTTTCCAAGTCTTGAACCATGGAATGCCCCTGGACCTTTTGAACAAAGGCTTTGCAAACAGCCATGAGTTTTTCAACTTGCCATTGGAGGAGAAGCTGAAATGCAAGCATCCAAAAGGGAGTCTGCCAATACCCGCAGGCTTCATGAATGACATGATTTCCAAGGGAGTCCCGGATGCAAAAGAGATGATGTTTATCTACTCTGAAACAAGTTTTGGTGCTAGATTCAACTTATGGCCAGAGAAACCGGCCAATTTCAGGTTGTGAATCTTTACAAACATAGAAAAGAGACAACAAAATGCATACAAAAGTTAGTTGAAATGTACTTTGTCATAGCTCAAAAAGTTTCCTCATTAGAACTGTCACTAATTTGCTAGTGGTCTGCCTTCGCAAATCTATTTCTTCACTTCTTGACATCATTGTGCACAATCATCAAGTTCTTAGCTAGTGTAATTGAGGTTGCTATAATCAACCAGTCATCTAGATTGTGTGGCCTCTGGAGTCCCAAGTCTTGCGGGAAGATTTGGGAAACCACTGCTTTGGGCAACTTTGGAAACCATCCATTTGTGAACAATGTGCTAGTACCCGGGGCAAAGAGATAGTTGCTCAAGTACACTTATCGGTATTCATATTCAGTAGTCTCCTTTTGGTGCAATGCTAAGAAAATATCTAATTAATTTCAAATTTCTTGTCCTGTAATGTTTTGTAGAGATGTTGGAAGTGAGATAGTGAATGCAGCAACCAAAACTGGGCTACACATGCTCGGACTTGTTTCTGAGAGTTTGGGGTTACCCAATGAGCATCTTCCTGCCCTTGCAAATGCCAAGCCACGGAGTGACATGTTCTACTTTCTCTATTACCCTGCAACGCCGGATAACCCAAATGCTGTTGGGTCCACCAAGCACACCGATGGTAACATCCTCACCATCTTAGCCATTGACAACCAAATGCCAGGTCTTCAAATTTGGAGAGGAGAGAAATGGCTCCCTGTCACCCCTGTGAAAGGGGCCATCATCATCAATGTTGGTGATGTGTTGCAGGTTTGCACTCAAGTGCTTTACTTCAAAAATAGTTCATCTCTTTTGAGGTTGCTAAATGTTCCTTTGCCATTTTACCAATGTCTATCATATTGCTGATCAACCATCAATCTTTGCCTCTAAATGTCAAACCAATGTACCATTATGTTTTATAATTCTTAGTATTCATGCTGATATCTTCTTGTCAATCTCATTGAAGGTTATTGAGTTCATTTGACATGATATTTAGGTTAGTTTTACAACATAAAGTGTGGATGAATAGATAATCCCTGAAATTGGGTTTGGGTTGGTTTCAATGAATATGACAGGTTTGGAGCAATGATAAGTATAAGAGTGTCACACATCGGGTGGTGAATTCACCAACAAAACCTCGGTTCTCAATCCCATTGTTGTTGGGACCAGGACATGACTTTGTCATAGAACCTTTGGTGGAGTTCATTGATGAGGACCATCCTCCAGCCTTCAAACCTTTTGTATACAAGGACTACTTGTTAGCCAGGTTCAAGAACAAGAACAACACATCAAAAGACGTCCCGGAGATCTCTATTGACTACTGTAGGGTGTGAGGGAAAAAAGTTATGCCTGTAGACTTGGCCATAGCCACATCTGGAGGTTAAGGCATCTGATGAGAACTCCTTTGGTCTCACCATGGACATGGATAGAGAGCTTGAAAGAAAAATAATACTTCCTTCCAATTACTTCCTTCCTTCCTTGGCTGTGGGTTGGTTTTAATGAATCTAACAGGTTTGGAGCAATGATAAGAACATTGTAGATTATTGGCTAGACCTCAGAATGTTCTATGTGCTGGTCGCATGCATCTGAAAGAGCAGTTGACCCTCAGGGTAAGGGGCAAAAGCTTGCATTTGAAAGTGCAGTTGACTGTCAAATGCTTAGGGTGAAGGGCGAAATCTCTGCTGGGTGGCAACCACATTTCTAGAAACGCCATGGCACATGATTGCAAGACATGGGTATGACAATATTGAATAATCTGGATAGCTAAAGTTCCATGCATATGCAATAGTGAACATAATAGGACACAACAATGGTTGGTTAATTTTTGGTTGTGAATTGATTACCAGCATTGAACATTGGAGGGTTGGTTGCTACAATTTGTTTTTGCATTCAAATGAGTATATCGGCTTGCAATTAGATGAAACAAACCCATCTTCTCTTATGAAAAAATGAAAAGATTGTGTCATTGGACTCATTATGTGAGTTGTGATAATCTTCATGAATGTACTTGTATTTAGCATGTGTGACTACAATGAGGATACAAAGAAACTTGAATGAGGTTTTACTGCTGTGTCCCCCAGAATACTGTTCTCACAAATGAATTCAACAAGTAAAATTAGGGACAGATAAACTGGAAAGACTGTTGGAATTTTCAATGAGGTATTCTTACACATTTTGCAAAGAAACAATAACAACAGTTTTGAAAAGGTGTGACAAGAGTTTTGAAAAGCATGTTATGAAAGTCTTCCTCCTCATAGTTGAACAACCTGCAAATACTACAGGGATGAATAAATTGACTGTCAATGATGAAATTTAGAATGCCAATAACATCCGAACTTTTGTTGATCAATCATGAAGATGTATTGCAAATGCACATAACAATTCTTTATATGCATATGCAATTGTACTTCTAATCATTAATAATCTACCCTCTATGCGATTTCACACTAAATCCTTCTATGTAGGATATGGCCCTAGGGTGAGGGCATTCCCAAAATAAAGGACATAGGGCAAGGAGGTAGCCAAGTATAGCCCCGCATTTTGGGAATGTTCCCCTCCTATGCCTTGTGATCTACATATGTTTAGGTTCCTGATAACCTACACCTACTCCCTAGGAGAGGAAGCGGCCCTACATCTATAAGGTCCTGGGTTTTCCCCTTTTGAAAATTCCAAAATTCCAAACAAGGCATCACATCCTACATTTCCTACCTTTGGTGCGCACCATTACTCCACACGGAGCTTGGCTTTTTCTTGTACTTGTTGAAATAATTTGCATGTTTGGGGGAAGTGATTCTGCATGATTTGCACATAAGATTGCTTGTCGCCTTTGTAATAGAAGATCAAAATTGGATGCAACAATCGGCCACCAATTGCGGAAGCGTTAGAAGCTGCAACAACAATTGATCTACCCTTAACATCCAAACACCAAGAAATGGATTTGGAATTCCCACATGGATTCTGATAAACAGCAATTTGCACAAAAGAATTTGATTAAACAGCAACTTACCTCGGTGTGAGTTTGGATTCGGGGATAATGTGCAGGAAGAAAATCACCGATTCCATGACATAAGTGCGCTCTTACTCCATCTGCAAAATCATCATTTACGACGTGAGCAAACGTCGCCTGAACCATTTACGCTCGAAACATTTTGCGTCGCGAGGGTCGAGCGTCGTTTGCTCTTCCCTCTCTTGTCGCATCCATGAGGGACTTAGTAATTATCAATTAACTCTGTGCTTCGTGTGGATGAAAACATCCAGGAAGACTGATTCGGGAATTATTAACCCTATCTTCTCCCTTACTGAACATGCTTACTGCGAGCAATGATTCTATAATGTCTGTGCTTGTTGTGGATGAAAACATCCATGAAGACTGATCTGGGAATTCTTAAGCCTACGTTCTCTCTCCCTGAAGGAAGCGCAGTTTAGTGCGATAGAGAGCTTCATTGTTGCTGTTGGTGCGTGTGTTTCAGAAGAGAAGCGCACGAGTCGCAGGCAAACTGCGACAGAGATTTTTTTGTTCTCTTTTCAATGGTGTCGATCATGGAGCCTCTTGGCCTGTTGCTGTTGTCGGCGATCTGGCTTCTCCCCTCCGTATCGGCCTTCTACTTGCCCGGAGTCGCACCCCAAGACTTTGCGAAGGTGCAGTTCGGTTTCCATGCATTGTGCTGTAACTTTCGCGCGTTCTTTGTTTTTCCATACTACTTCTTTGTCCTTTTTCCCCTTCTTTTTGTCTTTGTAGTGTTGTACTTTCGTGGATTGATGACGCACTGGCGCTTAAGGTTTCCGCCGGAACCTGAACATGTCCGTTTCGGACTGCAGTGGGAGGGTTTGATAAGAAAATGCCAGATCTATATATCTCGTTTCTCGACTTTTCAGATCGTGTGAAATGCTTTTCATACCATCTCTCTGTGCATGATGCCTTGGAGCAACAAGATAAGTTGGCAATCAGTAACTATCCCTAATTGTTACGAGTTCACAAACAAGATCTCTCTCAATGTTAGTGGAGATCTCCGGTCGCAGCTGAATGATCGAATTTCAATTTTGGTCCGAAATCTGTTGAAAATCTGAGCAGTTTGTTTTTGGAACTCAAGGGTCATTATACTGAGCATGCATTTCAAGCTTGGTTTTTGTAGCTGTTTTGGAGTCACTGAACAGTGTTATAATGGACGAAGAGGTGTGAATATTGTGATTGAGAATTGGTTATAGACAATGTGTCAACCCTTCTATCAGCTGGTTCTTGCAATATGTAGCAACTTCATCACTTATTAGCTATGTCTGCAGGTGGCCGTCAGGCACTATTACACATCAATGTATAACAGGATAAAAGCCATAGTTGGACTTGATCATTAGGCACATGTTCACTATGGCACTGCCATAATATCTATCTAGTCTGCTCCTTATTGACTCTCTTATGCTGGGACTGATTATTTTTGGAGTGGTTTCTTTGGCACAGGGGGCTGATCTACCGGTGAAGGTGAACAAGATCACATCCACCAAGACACAACTGCCATATGAATATTATTCACTTGACTATTGTCTACCTGAGAAGATAATAAACAGTGCTGAGAATTTGGGCGAGGTTCTTCGAGGTGACAGAATTGAAAATTCTCCTTATGTGGTGTGTTTCTCTGAAACCCTGCTTGAGACTTGTGGTCATGTTCTATAACCTCACACTTTCTGTGACCTGCAGATGTTTCATGTCTTAAGACACCATGGCAATGCCTTGAAATGTCATCTTAGTGATGATTCTGAATTTGTTTGCCGTATACAGTCAGGCAACGCAGCTTGGTGCAGGTTGTTCAGTTTCGAGGGACTTGTATCCATGTCTCTCTTTCTCTTTCTCATTTTGGTTGCCTGAATCATACTTGCTTTGGAACTTGCTGTAGTCTTCAAAACCTGCATTAGGTTAGTTGTGGATCTGCATGTGCTAGAGGGCAGATGATCCTGGGCAGTTCAGGAGTTGCCTGTGCCTCATGTTTCTTTGGGTGCTCTCAGCTATGGTCTTTTTTATACTGGATGGAACCATTTGACTGGTGTTCATTGATTGTCAAGCTTTTGGTTTTATCTGTCCTAATGAAATGTTACTGATCTGGCAGTTTCAAATGAAGGAGGACAAGTCCTGTGTGTTTGTCTGCCGGCATGAAAAGCTGTCAGGGAAGTCAGTAAAGGCCTTCAAGGATAAGATCGAGGATGAGTATCGTGTTAACATGTAGGTGAACTGACTGAAAGCTAAGAGGAATCAGTAGTTTGACAGCTGATGAGCCACTGGCTGATGAACCATGATGGATATGATAGATGCTGTCATAAGATGCCTTTACTGATTGGTGAACTGATTGATTCTTTGGATTTGGTTGATAGAAGGTGGCCACAGGCTTACTTACAAGTCAATTCAAGCTGAGCAGTATGAGGTAGTCTGTTACGTTTGGGTCTGACCATGGCAATGCTTTGAGTGCCAGCAGTAAAAAGGATCAACTGTCTTGTGCAGGATTTTGGATAACTTGCCAGTTGCAATGCGTAGAACAAGAGATGATGGTGTATTTGCAGGATATGATCGTGGTTTTCATGTTGGATTCAAGGCCTTGGTAGAAGTAAGTGTTCAATACTCACAGTTTCAGCTATGGCCATCACATCACCGAATCAGCACACAAAGCATTGAGATTGCATGTGCTCCCTTTTGCAGAGTAGCACAGAGTATAAATACTTAATACACAACCACCTGAGCTTCAAAGTGCAATACCATGGTGATAGTGCATCTGCAACTTCGCGGATTGTGGGATTTGAGGTTACACCTTACAGGTACGTATCTCCAATCTGTGGGGGTGGATTTGCCTCAGGTAATGTTTGTCATGAAAAATGACTGAGATATCATAGACCTGCACTATAGCCAGTTTTGTTGTTCAGATGTAATATATACTGTTGCTACCATTATTCTGCTTTCTCCCAGAAGAGATTCTGGGATGGACAAAGTATGAGAGCTTGATGCGCAACTCTTTTGTTAGGAAACAGAACAGCATCCATGGTGCCCTGAATAGAGTCCTCTGCCAGCTAAAGATCTAGGAGCTATCTGCATTTTTGGTGACACTTTTAAAGCAGAAATGGTTTCAAGTTCATGTGTTTGTGTGTGGCTTCCAGTGTGAAGCATAAGTATGATGGCAATTGGGACAACAAGAACATAAAATTGACAACTTGCAATCCAAATGATAAGGAGTTCAATAAGCATCAAGATCCCCAGGAGGTAGTGGCTGATGAGGAATTGATTTTCACCTATGATGTCAAGTTTGTGGTACGTATTTTTCCTGTGTTCCTTGCTTGCTACCTCTGAGACTTCCTTGTATGGTCACTGGATTTCTGAATGACATCTATTAGTCTTGTGTGCTGCGCAGCTGCCAGTTGTGTAGGCAGCTTGTATCTTCATCATACCATCATTACAAAGGCTTCAGACCTCCTTCAGTTTCTTGATAGGTCCTACTAAAGTTCCTTGTTTTCTGACAAGTGAATTAAATTGGCTAACATGCAGGCTAGTGATGTGAAGTGGGCATCCCGGTGGGACACCTACCTGTTGATGGGTGATGACCAAATTCACTGGTTCTCCATAATAAATTCCCTTATGATTGTGTTGTTTCTCTCTGGTATGGTGGCCATGATCATGATGCGTACCCTGCATCGGGATATTTCAAAGTACAATGAGCTTGAATCACAGGAAGAAGCTCAGGAAGAGACTGGCTGGAAGTTGGTTCATGGAGATGTCTTCAGGCCACCAAGTTATGCTGGGCTATTATGTGTCTATGTTGGTACAGGGGTGCAGTTCTTGGGGATGACACTTGTCACAATGATATTTGCTGTGCTAGGTTTCCTGTCACCAGCAAATCGTGGTGGCTTGATGACAGCTATGCTTCTGCTCTGGGTTTTCATGGGTTTGTTTGCTGGCTATTCCTCTGCTCGAATGTACAAGATGTTCAAGGGCATTGACTGGAAGAAGAACACATTGAAGACAGCATTCCTGTTTCCAGGAACTATCTTTGTCATATTCTTCATTCTGAATGCTCTTATCTGGGGTGAGAAGTCATCGGGAGCCATCCCTTTTGGAACCATGTTTGCCCTTGTCTGCCTGTGGTTTGGAATCTCTGTGCCACTTGTGTTTATTGGCAGCTACTTTGGGTTCAAAAAGCCAGTAGTTGAGGATCCGGTTAGAACCAACAAGATTCCCCGGCAGATTCCTGAGCAGGCATGGTACATGCGTCCTGCATTCTCCATCCTAATTGGAGGCATGCTACCATTTGGCGCTGTCTTCATTGAGCTATTTTTCATCCTGACATCAATCTGGCTGCACCAGTTCTACTACATCTTTGGATTCCTTTTCATTGTATTCTTGATTCTCATGGTGACCTGTGCAGAAATCACAATTGTCCTCTGTTACTTCCAGTTGTGTAGTGAGGACTACCAGTGGTGGTGGAGGGCTTATCTCACAGCAGGGTCATCAGCTCTGTATCTTTTCCTCTATGCTGCATACTACTTTTTTGCAAAACTGGACATCACAAAGGTTGTATCAGGAATCCTGTACTTTGGCTACATGGTGATCATCTCATACTCCTTTTTTGTGCTCACAGGCACAATAGGCTTCTATGCATGCTACTGGTTTGTACGAACCATCTATGCATCTGTGAAGATTGACTGAGGACTGGCACTCTTAGATTAAGCAACAGGTCATTGCGGGGCCAGGGTTGGATCAAAGACATGCAGATTCTTGGACTATATTTCATCTTGATGGAGGTCTGAAGTCTGGAACCATAGCATTTAATTTCTTGAGTCCGGAACACTTAGGAAATCAAAGTTGCAGAGTAGCCTTGCAATGCACTTGAAGAGGTGGGAATACCAGATGTGGCAGCTTTGGCTGCTTTATTTTTCTTGTCACAGATGTACACACAGTACATCTCATCACAGATTTGTAGAGATGCTTAGCACGGGTAGTACTGTTTGCCTGACAGTTCTCAATCATTGAGTAAAAGAAACTGCAATCTTTTTCACAAATGGTCTTCCCTATTGTTGTAGTGACTTATTTTTTCATATACAAGAAAGACAGTTTGCATTACTGGATTGGTGCATAATGTTGCATTTGTTAGAGTTCTTGTAGATTGGAGTGCTGTGTACATGCTCGTAAATGTCATGTCCATCAAATGAGAAGGTTCCTTATTGTCTAATTGAGGTTATGGTAGTTGATTGAGTTGACTTGTTATGTTAGCTGGATTTGGATTCAATTCAGATCACCTCTTCTTTAGTTTTCCAACAGATTTGGTCTTTAGTGCTCTGAATGACTTTCAAAGTACGGAAACCATAATGCAGAATGTCATTTGGAACACTGCGGGAACCAGAAAATAAGATCAAGTTTACTGATTTGGATCTCCATGATTTGCATCATGCCATTGTATATTCATGCCATGCCACATGTCTTTCTTATTTTTCCCAAGGGGGGATCATGTTGTGCCCATGTTGTGGATATTAGATTTTTAAATGACATTTTTCCTTCTTGGTTGTTGACCATCATGTTGGGCTTGTCAACCCTAGACATGCCAATAGCTTTGTTAGTAGATCTGAATTCTTGACAAGGCCATGTTGTTGGAATTGGATTAAAAATTTGTTTTTCACACACCTACCCCTCAGAGCTTCTTGAGACAAGGGAAACCTTGTTATAATTGTGCCCCCTGTTAAATAAAATATGGATAAACATGTGTCATTCTGATTGTAGGTGAGAGTTTTCTAGCTTAATGGGACAAGTCATGAACCAACACACCGTGACTATTATATCTTCAAAATGATGTCATTCAATTTGTATTTGAAGATGAGAATGATAACATCTGTTTTGATGAAAGACATGTATACTAGAAATAAGTTCTTCAAGCAAAGTTTTATGTCATTTGCAGAGATACAGAATGATATTTTTCAGGCAAGTGAAAGATGTGGTTGAGGCATTGGCTGTATGGATACCAACTCAGTACAATGATACTGGAACTGGCATTTGTGTATATGAAGAAGGTTCTGACTTCTGACAACTATTCTTGTAGATGGTATTAAGGCATTCTTGGATGATGCATTTAGTGTTAGAAAATTAGTAGTGTAAAGGGGCATTCACACTTGATGTTAAAACAATGTTAAATGAAAATCTAGATGGCATCATAGGTGGCACCCAATGTTAAATGGGCAATAGCTTGATATGAAGTGGATGTTAACTCAACATAAAATCTTCATGAAAAGTAAGTTTAAGTTTTAAATGACTAGTATGGTGTTAAGGGACTCAACACTAGAGTCCCTAACACCAAGTGTGAATGCACCTTAAGACTAATTTCCCAACACTAATCTACCACAAAAGCTAACTTTCAACCTTTCAAGCTTGAAAGTATTTGAGGCAAGGCAATTCAGACAGATGAACTACACAAATGTGAAGACTGCAATTTTGAATTTTCAAAACATTCAAAAAATTTCCAAAAATTCTCAGAATGCCCAAAACTTTTTCATTGCCATAAATTACTCCAAGAGTGTTTAAAACTCAACCTTGCACTGAAAATTTTCCAATCCTCTGATCAACAGGAAAATTGATTGAATACTGAACAATGTGACAAGTTTTGGGAATTACAACCAAAATTTTCATAGGTGCACACTGCACAGCAGTTTTTTTTTTTGGTTTTTTGATGGTTTTTTCCCCTATGCAACTGGAAATCATGTCAAGCAAGATTGAGGATCAATTGGTAAGAAGTTTGTAGAAATCTGTTGAAACTGTAGAAAACTGGCCAAAAACTGCTCTAAAACTAAGAGGGGTGTTGCAAGTGTGCCCAAATTTCCCAATAAACAAATTTTGTTTTCCCCACAAAATTGGCAAATCTTTTTTTTGACAAGGGAGTATGTGAAAGAATATTCCATTTTACTTGCTGAGGTCTAAAATTTGGAACATTTCGCCAGGGAAAAAAACACTGCTCCAGAGCACAATATAGAGCATGTGCAAAACTTGGAAAAAAGGCTTCCTTCAGAAATTGAAGAAAGAGCTAGAATTAGACCTTGTAGAAAACAGGTTTACAAATGCCAGTTCAACAGTTACTAGCAAGAACACTGGAAAGCTTGAGAATATCACTGATTGCATTCAAATGCAAGCTTGAGAACTAGATTGAGCTCAAGAAGTTTTGTGCAGATTTGGGCAGATTTGATCACTAATCTTCAATATCTCCATTTCATATTCCATACTAAAAAAGCAGAAGCTAGTGCTGCTACTAACAGTACTCCAGGCTGCTCTATTAGCAGCCAGTTCCTCGTCTATGGCAATGCTATCTAGTTTGATCTTCTCACAGCAGATGGGTCTTGTGCCAGTTCACATAAGAACTGTTCCCCAGATTTGCAGACTCTAAACTACTAAACCTCCATGTATCCTTGATCAAGAAGCAGAATCATATTCTCCCTTGTTTCAGAAAATGGATCAAACTCCAGTATGCGGCCCAGTAATACACCTCCGAGTATTATCAGTCAATGCTGGCTAGTGGTACGGTGGTACAATGGGTGGCAAGCAGCAACAAAGCTCACATAGCAAGCAACAATACAGAAGTGATGTACTGGCCAAGCAAAAGAGATCACAGAGTTAGCGCCGGATTTTAGGTTTTAATTCTCCAGAACTGTCTTGGAGAAACAAATTGTTCACTTGGGGAAGAGGGGACAGGGATTTCACTCGTTGTATTTTCTGTTTTATTTCCTTGTTGATTTTTCTTGGAAATTTTTACTTATTTACTATAAATTCAACTAATTTTGATAATTTTTAGAAAACATTCACCAAATTCTTGATATCACAAAATTGAAAAAGAAGACAAAAGACAGTCACGAAGATTTGCTTACCAAGCATCGAGACATGCCAATGATCCGGCTGGCTGCGGGTCCAAAACATATGCAGGTTGCGCATACATGACAACGGGAGGCGGTGCAGCAGGAGCTAAGCCTGAACCAGGCATCATCCCTCCGGATGGAATGTAAGCATCTTGTTCTATGTACACTGCAAGGATCAAGTAAGATCAAATACAACTGGGGACTAATCTCAAGTAGCAGAGGAATTACAGCTTTATGCTGTGAGACCCAAGGGTGGAGCCCCAGGTCCACAGCATACCCTGGGTTGATGTCAAATTCCACACTAAATAATTAAAATTTGCAATGTTGAAAATTTTGAGAAATTGAACTCTTGATACGTCTGAAAATTCAGAAAAAATGTAGCATCATTTTGCCTAATAATTAATGAGAAAAATTTGAAATTTTCAATACATATCAAATATGTACAAATCTGAAAATACAATATAACCTTTTAAACTCGCCCTTCAACTACACTGGGATTTTTGTCCGAGTTTGTTAGTCTTAGGTTTCAAGAAGATTTAAGCAAATCCAAATTGGACGTGCAGAAGAAGTAGTTCCGACACATTCATTGATCTTCAGTTCTTCTAAGAATGAAAAACAGTGGAGAGACAATCATGAGCCAGGCCTGCTTGATAACCATTTTTTCTTCTCTTGCAACGGAACTGGAACACTCAAGATTGCAAAAACATGTGAATTTATTAACTTATGAGACGACACAGCAGTAATATTACAATACCTAGACTCGGCGGAACCACCAGGACGGGTGCAGGTTGCTCTGGTTTTTTCTCCAGCTCCTTCCGATCTCCAAGTTGGTGTTGAGCCGCGTTGAGGACGTTGTCACCCAATTTGCTTTCTTCCTTCCGATCATTAGTTCCAGTGTTCTGTTGCTTCATGTCCTCAGCTTGTTTCTTCTTATGTTTTCTGAAAAAGTCCATCCGGCGGGGCGCCCCCTCTGCTGCTTTCCGTCAGTCGCGGGTTAACACCTCCTTATATACCTTATGATCACTCGAACTTATTTGCACCCATCGATCACATGAGCTTAGAGATCCACCAGAAGCTGACCTCAATATTGGCACTTATGAACGATCAAGCAGCTGCATGTTGTCAGACCGCAAGTGCTGATAAAAGGAGGAATTGAGAGGAGCTCCAAACGCCGAAACAATCTGAAACTCTTTGCTGCAGACGCCGAAATAATCTGAAACTCTTGACTGCAAACGACGACATAATCTGAGACTCCTTTGCAGCAGCTTCTGTGAATTTGGAAACTTTCTCTTCTCGGTATTGGACTGCTACTGATCCATTTGGGTAGTAAATTCCAGATGTGCTCATGCATGTTGCTGCCAAAACAATGGATCCCATGCTAGCTTCTTCCACATGCTTGATCTTCCACCTTACTGAACGATGCAGATGCATTTTATGCAAATGCAATATGGAACTTTTCATCTAAAACTCAAGCCTTTCTACAGGAGATCAGACAAGGCCCACTTGGAACTGGTGTGATTTTGGCAATTATTCCACCACCTCTGATTTTCTAACATGCATTTCACCACCCTTGATTGATGAACAGTTTTTAACTCTGTCTGTATACATACAGAGGGTTAAGTGTAGAGGGTGTTGAATAGGTTTGTGTGTAGGTGTGAGGAAAAAATGTTATGGCCAATGAAATTGCTGGATTTGGTAGTTGGAATTTTTTTCTCTTAGTTCTTTTCAGAGTTCTTGAGTGAACTAACAATTAAATATATAAGACGGTTTGGTAGTTTTTTGAGAATTTTTGGAGGACCAATGGAAATGGCAGAAAAGGGACCATTATTTTCCATGTTCAGCAGAATAGGGTTGTGTTTTGGCCTGAAGATTTTTTCTTTTTTTCAGGTCAATGGGATTGCTGGATTTTATGGTCTGAATTTGTTTTCTTAGTTATCTTGAGTGAACTAAGATTTCAATGTGTAATAGCTATCTACAGACAGGGTTCTTGCACATTACTTGTGCACTTTGTTTGGTAATGAAATGGGAACAACTGGTTTCTTATTGCAACATGTTGAAGAGATTCTGAAGGTTCCCAACAATCTCAAAAAACTGGAGCTTCATAACTAGAACTGGTGTTCTAGAAAAAAATCTTTTGAAGTTGATCTGCAGTATTCAAATGCTAGAGAAATCTAAACAAAAGAAACTCAGTAGTATAACCAATGTTCAAAAAATGGTTCCTTGAAGTTCTTCAGTATTTGAACTCTAGAGAAACCAGAACAAAAAAACTCAGTGGAACCAATATTCCAGAAAAAGTTCTTTGAAGTTCTGCAGTATTCAAACACTAGAGAAACCATAACAAGTGGATCACATGCATAGCCTAATGGCTCTGCCCCTCATGGCAAGTTCACTCCAGCAGCAACAGTTGAAATAGGAGATGTTCCATGAAGTTCAAACAAAACAAAATAAGAGTTCACAATAATGCCTGGTGCACTTTCCTCAAAATTTGGGATCATATGAAAACTACATTGTTCTGCAGTCTCTCCCTCTCAGGCAGAGCCAAACAAAACTTAAGCACAACAGAAGAAAATGTTGCAAATTGTGATTGAACCTTGAGCAGTCTTTCTGAGACATAAAAGTACTATACATTAATACTCATAGTATCTCATTCTGTGAAGTGGCAGCAAAGTTCTGCATCCATCCTAGCATTGTTAAACTCAATCATCCCCAGGAAGTGCAATCTTGCAAACTAAAACATTTTTTGTTTGTACAAGATATATGTTCACATCCAAATAGCCTCAAGGAATGACAATGAAAAAAAATGACCCTTCAAACTACAGATGGATATGAGCCCAAAACATGTATTTAATTAATTCCAGATTTTAGAAAAGTCCAGAAATAACAATAAGCAATTTGGACAGGTCAAACAAGTATGGAAATTGTAAATTGACTGTTGTGGTCAAAAGGCTTGGCAAGTCTCAAACAGCACCTCAAACTGCCCATCATACAAGTTGGAGCTCCTGACAGCAGAAGCATTGCACTTCAGAATTTGGGTGCATTGTTATGAAGTCCACTATTCTGACCTCATTTATTGCAATCAAATCGTTAGAGAGAATTTCCAAATTATTTGCAACTTTTCACAACTTCATGCAGGAGTTCTATCCCTTAGTGGCAGAGCATTCTTCTGGGTGTAGAATATGATTTAATTTTCCCAAAAAGATATTGGGCAAACCATTATACAAAATGTATGTCCTGAGTTTCTGTGCTTTCACAAAGACTCAGTCATGATGTTGGCTAAGAGATGGTCAGTTAATAGAAAATGTCATTAGTATCCTCATAAAAGCTGCAATATAAGCTTGTAATTTGGAAGAATATAGACCATTAAGTTCTCAATTCATCCATTTCATCTTCTTCTATTTTCCTCAAAACCAATTTCACTAAGCTATGGTTTGATCTGTTGGTAAGGTCAGCATCCTATTATTCATGCTTGATGTCATTCAAGAACCAGCCACAATTGAGTATTGTGAAAATCTGGAGCTAATTTCTCACCAAGGATCATAAACAATAACAGTCACAAACTGGTTTCCACAGGATGCTTTGGGTTACACAGACCATGCCAAAACCTAGCTGAGGTCATTGTCAGACAATCCTCATGAGATCTAGTTTCTGCATGATGCTTCTCATGCTTCTGCGTTACACAAGCCATGCCAAAATGTAGATGAGGTCATTGTCAGACAATCCTCATGAGATGAGGATGATGCCTATTTTCCTGAACTCTGCAATACAAGTCTGATGGGCAGTTGTGAAGTTGTAGCTTCTCATGTTTGGGATGGTCTTTGTCAACTCCATTTGAAGAAGTCTGTTCTGAAGAAGTTTGTCCTGAAGAAGCTTTGTTCTGAACGTGCTGACAGAGAAGGAGCTTCTGATGAGTCCACCATCCAAAGAGTGTTTAGCAGGGTGCTTGGAAAGATACCATGAGCCACCACCTGCATCAGTCATTGGAAGATGATAGAGGTAGAATGCAACAAGAAATGGCGATGAAATGAATACAACTCAATCTTCTACAAGAGATGCTTTTGAGAAACACAACCAACCCCTTTCTGAGAACAAAGTCGAATGTCTAAACTCTAAACATTCAAGCAGATCAGGTTCTGCACCTGGACTTCAAAACTCAATTGCTGCATAAAATATATCAGATACCAGAATTCCAAGCTGGATTCAACTGGGAACCGAACTTCACAGTCATGAATTTGTGAAATCTGAGCTTGCAAAAGGGGAAGGCAGATCTATGATAATTAAGGCAATTGCAGAAAATAGATCCAGCAAGACACATGTAAGAACATTTGCCATTCTACTGCTTATGAAAACCACAAAAAGTCAACCTGGTTAGAATGGTAGGTATACAAGCTACATCATCATCTCCAATTCATGAATTGTAACTACAAAACATTGTAACCAAAAGACCAAGAAGATAGACAGACAGACCGACACTTCATGGGAAGATCCTTGCATTCAGGGTGAGAAGAAGATCAATTGCAACAACCTTTTACAGCATTCCCTCTTTTATTTGTCATAATAGGTACAGTGAAGACTCAACTACAAACATACTTTGGAGTCAAAGCCCCAGACATTCTGCAACAGATACCCCATGGCTTGCAAGGTACTTGGGTTTTTCACAGAGTGTAAAACTGAGACCACTAGACCACAATTGTGAAAGCTTGTAGCATCTGCTGCAAATTATGTTTTCCTTGTTAACAGAAGACTAGAGAACAGAAAGAATCTGCTGCTGTACAAGTGCTGAGGGCAATGTGCCCCTGGAAGAACCTGAAAACTCTACTATGTCAAGACAAAGCTGCTCCGTAAATTCTCTACATGAATTGTGTGTATAAGAGGGGCAATGTGCCCCAGGGAATTGGCATCACCCAAAAGCCCTACTCCTAAACCCTAATGCACACCGGCTGAACTGTTGCCTGTAGATTTCCACTTATAGAGCAACCTGAGGAGAGAGCCTGCTTTGCGCTTGCTCCGGGGAGTGCTTCCCGATGTGAACAAAGAGTAGATTAAAGAAGCAGCATGGGGAATTTTGAGAAGACTCTTGATGACAGGATCTCCCCCGGTTCTACACAAAGCAAGCAACACAACAACGGCATACTCCTTCCCTCTGGACGAGCCATCCCTCAAGAGGCTTACCAAGATGGGAATGGCAGGTGTTTCAATGATGGCAGTGATGCCCTCCTGTGATCCTCCCGCTATCACAGCCAGTACTGACAAGGCGTCGTCGGCAATCGCGGCTTCCTCGTCTGTGAGAAGAGAGACCAAGAGCGGAACAGCACCTGCGGCGACGATACTGGCCTGATTCCCTTTGTAGACGGCGAGGTTGTAGAGCGCCGTGGCTGCATCTCTTTTTCCCCTGCTCGGTGTGCCTTCTAGCAGAAGCGTGACCAAAGCAGGAATGACGTCCGGCTTGCTTCCGATCACGACTTTGAGATCGTCGAGAGCCGCAAGACTGAAGAGCGTCGCTGCCGCATTCTCCCTGGCTTGCATGGTGCTGCCAGCCTTCAAGACCTCGATGATCGCCTCCGAAGCTCCGGATTCCATGATCGGCATCTTGTTGCACTCGCAGATGGACAGATTCAACATCGCCGTGACTGCGTTCTCTTGCGTCTCGGGATCCTTCGACAAAAGAAGAGGAACGAGCGAGGGAATGGCTCCAGCTTCCGCAACGCACACTCTGGTTTCCGTGCCGCATTTCGTCAGAAGCCGAAGCTCATGAGCTCCTTGTTTCTGAACCTCAGGAGAAGCACTGGCAAGCATTTGTGTCAAGAGCGCCGCTGTCAACTTGGTGGCCTCCAGCGCCACTCCGTTGTTTGCAATCTTCTCCTCGTGTCTGCGTTTCGACGTGCTAGACGACTTCTTGTCAGACTTCTCGAACGGCACATTGTTCTCCAGGCACCACTGACTGATGACATTCCTGAGCGCGTAGTTCGGAATGACGTTGAGGTGAGGAAGCTTTTGCCCGCTCTTCGGACATGTGTGATGGCCTGACTCCAGCCATCTCGCGATCGCAGTTCTCTCGTAAGTTTGTCCCGTGGCGACGATGACGGGATCGCGCATGATATCGATGTTGATCGGACACAAGAAATCTTCTGGCGGACTGACGATCGCTAAATCCGCTTCTCGGATCGTCGCAATCTCGACGACGTTTGCACTAGTGCTACTGCTGCTGGAGGTTCCAGAATTTTTGCTTGCGACGACTCCATCCTTGACGGTCGCAGGGATCCCATACAGAACGCACTTGCCGTATCGAACAAAGCAGATGAAGCTCGTGAGCTTCTCGACTGCGTCTTGCCGTTGTGTGCTGCTCACGCGCGGTTCCATTCGCAAGTCTTCCAGGCGCTGGATCTCGATCTCATAGTCTCTGACACTAAGAAGCTGGAGCTTTTCAAATAGCTTTCGTAAATGAGAAAGCTCCAGTGTTTCCTTCCTCTCAACCTTGCCAAGCAACGCCATCGCCTCCTCGCGCAGTTGAAGCTCCGCGGGATCCAACAACGGTTTCGATTTCAGCACTTGCATGCGCACCAGTTCTATCTGCTCCTTGACCTCAACGGGGAGATCGAGGAGCTCTAAGGGAAGAGCTTGTAGAACGACTGCTATGTTCTGTGTCGAGTCATGGAACTGCTGCGCGACGGATTCCTGTTCCATCAGTAAACAGAAGCAGCTTCCTTCCCTGCAATCATCTAGCAAGACCCTCACTCCGCTCAGGATGGTATACAATTCCTGAAATGAGAGCACAGCCGAGGGAGGTACAGGGATCCGTAAGTCTGAGATCTCCTCGAAGAGCGGTGCAAGCAACTCGATTCTGCGCGCGATGTTCGACGCATTCCTCCTCTGAAGCAAGTGCGGCTTGCCGCATACACCAATAAGCCTTATCAAACCGAGCAACGCCTTCACAAGCGACATGGCAGAGGGACTTGGAGGTGGAGCCATCGCCACTAACCCCAGCCGCCTGGGCTTGAAGATATACAAAGGCGATGGCGGATGTGCCATCGTCGAAATTTTTTGCAGGTCAGATCTCTGTTCCTCGCCTACTTCCTCTATATAATATCGCCTTACTGCAAACCGTCTCTCTTCTTCTATCTGCAACAGAAAAAAGACTAGAAACTCTCTCTCTCTCTTTCGAAGCTTGAAAAAAAACTAGAAAACACACTTCCTTCCTTCGTCAGAGCACAAACTGGCGCCGATTCAAACTCCAATTCATAAGATTTCAGCTTCTTCCTCCTCTTTCTTTTCTTCTTCTTCTGCTTAAGTCTTACAAACACAAATACGAATCCTTTTCTCCTCACTCACGCGTATAAGAGCCCGCAAAATCGTTCCACAGAAACAAGAGAGTCTTCGCGGCCAGGAGATGACTCCTCTCTTGCACAGCAAATT
>Ga0209611_10002645_pt1 | contig 31508 bp, 21 predicted proteins | sample S1TSphgellanicum_3_FD_187693 | JGI IMG/M metagenome (GOLD analysis project Ga0209611, IMG submission 187693) | Host-associated microbial communities from peat moss isolated from Minnesota, USA - S1T2_Fc - Sphagnum magellanicum MG (SPAdes) (version 2) | ecosystem: Host-associated > Plants > Peat... | reverse complement strand
TCACTCCATGACACAGACTTCTCATTGGTTGCATGGGAATTCTATTCCTAAAATTGGCTGCCACTATTTTTGGCCTGGACTATCTAATAGGCCTTCGTAAGAACACCTAATCAAACTTTGTACAAAACATTAAATTCAACTCAATTGTCCAAACTCCTACACAATTAATTCGGACAAAATAGAAAGCCTGCTAGCTATCAATTCTATTCTAAGAGAGCTCAATATTTTTTGGAAACCCACCACTCACCCGGCCTTCATTCCATTCCTTGCCCAAACTTCAAAGTGCCACTATTTTTTTAGCTCACATAAACAAAAGTCAAATGGAAATGCTAGGCTACTACTTACCCAGTATATGCATCAATTAGAATTAGGCTATTGGAAGTTGAAACTCGAGAAGTTTTCAACGTTTTGAAACAATAAATGTTTTTGGTGATGGGATAATGAATGAGACTAGGGTTAAGAGTGGGGAGGACTTGTCAGTTGTGTCCTGACACAAAGTAGGTGAATAATAAGCTCACCACATTTTCCCTCACATACTCTCTGCACTCTTGCATTGTGTGCCATGCATGCCCTGTCTCTCTCCCTCCCTCCCTCCCTCCCTCCCTCTTCTTCCCCTCCCCCTCTCTCCTCCACTCTTCCCACAAGTACACCTTCCTCTCTTTTCTTGTTATTAGTCCCACATTATTAGTTCTTCTTCTTCTTCTTCTCCTCCTCCTCATCCTCACCCACAAAGAAGTTTGTAAAGTTTGTAGTTCAAGGAATTGTCATAATTTGTGGGTTTTGTTGCAATTCTTCCTTCAACTCGGTCCATCTTGTTGTTTTTTTTTTCATTTGGTGCAAAGCCTGCATGATCACATGTATACATATATATACATGCCTCTTGGTGGTGCTAGCTGACCAGTGTTCTCATTCATAGTTTGTGGATTTCCAGAGAAGAAGAGTCTTTGTGGGTGATTTCCAGAGAAGAAGAGTCTTTTTTTTGTTTTGGGTTGTTTTTGTTGTTTTGAGGAAGAGGAGGAGCTTAGGCATATTGCATTGTTGTTGCTTGTGTTTTGTTGTCGAGTGGAGTGCTTGGTGGTGGTGGTGTTGTTGTTAGGTTTTACAGCAGCTATGAAGAAAGGGGTGAGCTTGGTGTTGGGTGTTATGTTGGGCTTCTTCTTCTTCTTGGGTGCTGCAGTGGCTGTTGTTGCAGACAACTATCCCAACTTCGAGTTCGTGCAACGTCAGGATGAGTCCAGTACGATGACTGCAGCGGGAAGCAAGAGTACTACTGGTACTAGTAGTCCTGGGGAAGAAGCTGTGGCAGCGGCGGAGTGGAAGTCGGCGACAGAGTTTGCCAAAGTGAAGCCCAACAACTATCCCCTCTTTGCGTTCACGAAGTCGGAGCCTGCTGCAGCAGAAAGCAGCAAACAAGATAGCGCAGCAGTAACAGCAGCAGCTGCAGTGGAGGAGAAGCCCGACAACTATCCCAACTTTGAGTTCCGGACTGAGGATGCAGCAAGCAAAGAGGAGGTGAACGAAGGAGCGTCGAGCGCCGATGTCCGCACGACTTCCTTCCAGACTGTCCCTGAGTACAAGCCGAACAACTATCCTAATTTTGAGTTCAAGGAGTCGACGACGACAACTGCTCCGGTGCAGATGTCGAGTTCTGCTTCTCATGACAGCAGCAGTTTCGACCAGTTTACAAGAGACAGTTTTGGAGGGTCGAGCTTCGTCACTGAGGAGATGGAGGATCCGCGACAAGCAGCTTCATCGCGAAGCTCAACAGGTGCTGCTTTCACGCAGTATGAGAGTTCGTTCGGCCAGGGCGAAGCTGCCGTTCCTCGCACTGGCTCCACCACCGCATACAGGGGCTCTGACGCGAGCGGGAGGTATGCGTCGTCTTTCGATCTCACAAATGCACGACACCAAGCTGAGGTTCGAGGAGCTTCGACTCAAGCTTCGCAGTTCAGCAACAGGTACAGCTCCTCTACAGCTTCAGAGGCGAAGACCAACAACCCCGCGAGCGTGTCGTCGTCCTCCACCTACAAAGGCTCAGATCCCTATGCTCGATACCCGTCTTCCTTCGACCTGACCAACGCACGCTACTACCAATCTCAGTCTCAGAGTGAAACGCAGCAGATGAAGGATTCCGCAACTCACACGCCGCGGAGCACCACATCAACAACCTACAGAGGCTCGGATGCGAGTGCGCGATATCCATCTTCTTTCGACTTGACAAATGCGCGGCACCAATCTGCCTACGGTTACAACGCGGAGGAGGAGGCGGAGGCCGGAGGATCGTCCTCCAACACACAAGACACTGCCCAGTTCTTCAGCTCTGACAAGACCTTTGACGACGAAAGCTCTGCTTACAGGTTCAATGGAGCAGACAACAAGTACTACAACACCGATCAGACAACATTTTCTTCTTCTTCTTTTTTCCCGAGCTTCAGTCACGACACAAAGGAAACATATTCTAGCAGTACCGGCAGAACATCAGGATGCTCCAGCAGCTACTGGAGCTCACACTTGAGCAAATGGCCAAGATTCTTCACCATAAACTCCATGGTCAGTGATGCATTTCCAGGAGCCAAGGTGCGCATGATCTATGGAACGACCACACTCTTGCAGGCATTGTATGATACACGAGCAGATGGGTACAGCAAGCTTCTCAACCATGGAGTTGCAGCTCTACTGAATGCTTACCAGATGTCCTCTGGCAGCTACCAATACTCCCATACCACTGTCATTGAACTCTTCACCAATGCCTTGACCTCCAGAACAAGTGCTGCACAGCAAGCTCTCGAGTTCCAAAATGCAAACACAGGTTACAGTAGTGAAGCTGGTTGCAATGTTTAAAGTTCAAAGCAGCTCAACAACAACATCCTTCAAACATGTTCATGAATCCATGGAGGTGACGCTCAACATCATCTTCATGAACCAAATCAAATGTGTGTAATTCTCAGATTGACAGCAATTGTTCTGATGATGTTCATCTGGTAAGAAGAAGAAGAAGAAGAAGAAAAGAACAAGGAGAGAACAAGAAAAAGCGGAAAAGAAGAAGAGGAGAACAAGAGGGAGAAGTTCTGTTGCAGTGTTTTGCTTTCAATTGTGTTCCTTGCTGTGTCTGTAGAGGACTTTTGAATGCTCCTTGAATGTGTAGCAGCTGCAGATTTTCTTCAAGCTTTTTCTTCGATTATGATGAAGGGGGATTTTCTTCCAAGCTATTTTTTTTGGGTTTTGAAGAGTTCTTATCTAATCTGCTGCTGCTGCTTCGAATATGTTACTGAATAGGATTCCAAGAACCTTTTTTTTGGGGCTGTCATGGACATCTTTTGACAAGTTCATGAAACTTCCGAGTATTATGATTCAAGAAAGCTCTTGGGCTTTTGCATTTCATTCTACTATTGCACTTTGAGTGTATCGCACTTTGTGAGTGTTATATTGAAGTTTGGAAAAGGTTTTCTGTTGGGTGGAGTTCCTTTGTTACCAAAAAATACATTAATTGGCAATTTTTCACCCATAATCCCCAATGATATGAAGAATTTCCAACACTTTCCTTGAGCTTTGATTGTTACATTTATCACCAAATTCTCACCCTTGATTTTCAATGAAACCAAGGAATTTCTAACAAGTGCCTGGACCTTTATTTTGTGTTTAACACAATTCTTTCAGACGTCCCCGTCTTGCAATCCAAAAAAATTGGATGGCCAAGCAAGGAGTTGATATCAATTTTTTTTGGAGACACCCAACTTCTCTTCTAGTCCAGTGCCCTCATTTCAAAATGCATCCTTAACATTTCCACATGCATGCCTGGACATATCTCAGTTTGACAATCTTCTACGAATGCTGGTTCTGGATAGCGGATCTGCATTTAGCATATGGTCTCCCTGGCAAATATGAACCCAAAGCTGTAGTCTAGCCCAGCTCTTAGAGAAGAAGTGGGCCTGGGAGTTTGTACAAAAGAATAGGCCCCAAGGGTGTGTTAAGTATTTTGTCCTCCAAATTTTGGCAACCTTGCAGATTACACAACATGATATTGGTATCAAAAATTGTGAAATCTGAGATCAAACCGTATGATCTTGGTATCAAAATTGTGGAACGTGGTGATGAAATTTGGTGCTTTCTGTGAACTAATCTGCAAGCTTCAATGGGTTCAGTTTGTTGGAGCTTAGATTTGAGGCAGGGATGAGCTCTTGGTTTGAGTTTTGGAAATGTGAGAACAATAGGAAAATCAGAGGATGTCACTTTTTCTACAACTGAAATGAAAGGAGGTGTCCAAAGTTCAAAGTTATCTCTTTTAAACCTTACACCTTTAAATTAAAAAACTTCTTCACCATCTAGTCTAATGGTGAAAAACTTAACTTAAACTTAACTTTTTAAAGTCTGGAATTTTGAACTCTCCAATTCTCTGAATCTCAACTTCCCGATTTCTAATGGATTGTTGTCTAGTCAATTGAAAAACACATTTTGTATAGAAAATATAGGTATACAAATTTATCAGGTCTACTAAATAAACTTGTGCACAAGGATGAAAAAAAATCCTATATGGCCAATTAGATTGTTAGAATTAGAAGCTTTGAATTGTTTTGAGGAGTAAATTTCAGTAAAGTGGCACTTAAACTATGTAGCATCATTAGGCTTTTCCCTCCATGTTAAGAAAAGTTTTGGTGTCTAATAAGATTGTTCAAACAAACTTGCCTTGAATAGTTTTTAGGACTTATCTTAATGAACTAGTAGTTACATGTTTGCATGCAAGTGACCTACAAATTCCAAAGAGCTCTTAACAAGAATTTGGTGTTTTTTACACATGATCCTTTGATTAGATATTTTATTTAGAGGGCTCTAGTATTATAAATAAGTTTTTAACACCTTACTTGTGTTGTTTGTCTTATCATAGACCACGTTGTGTTATTTGTTAAACTTGGAGCTTGCCACATGTCAACATTTCTATGGTCAAAATTTTCAATTTTTTTCACATTTTAGTTGTCCAACTAGTTACAAATGATTGTGCCACATAAGCATATGTTTCTACACATTTCAATCATAAAAATCAATTGTAAATCACAATGTCATATAGATTGGATGTTAGTTGGATGAAAAGTGATTATAAGTCACCTTAATGTGACTACCATTTCAACTTGATGTCACATAATGTCTTTTGCAACTAAAATTTTATTTGACTTGTCCAAAGCAATTTAAAAAGTTTATAATGAAATGTGTCATTTACGATTGAAAAAAATTGAAAAAACAAATTATTAATATGCAAATTCTTTGTAATGAAACCCTTACTTACAAACTACCCACCTATTACCTAACTACCTACCTACTTACATACCTACTACTTACTCAACTACCTACGTATCTATTACCTATCTACCTACTTACCTATTGCCAACCCCAATTTACTTATATCATCAATCTACAATCTACTTATTTACATGCCTAGGGCACTTACATATCTAATACATTTGGCACATATAGTTTGTAGCATGTCATGTCATCCATAGAGTGATAAAAAAATTAATCACACCATAATAAGATCAACATCACATAGGCATGAACCAATTCACATGTAATTGACATTGTTTGATTTGATTAAAGTTTTTGGTTGACTAGTCATATAAAACATGCCTATGTGTTGTAAAGGAGAAATCAAACAAAAAGTACCCCTCTAGTCATTTTGAACTAGTAAATAAATTAGTCATGTCAATCATTGTAGATAATATCTACGGGATATTTTGTTATGCTTTGCACCTGAACAACTTGGCTTCAGGAAAGTCATTATACTAGGGGCTTAAAAGGCATGGTTTCAATGTAATGACATGAACATTTATACATTATAAACATTGTGCCATAAATTTGTTGAACATTCATGAAATTTTGGAATTAAATACGATTCTAATGATGTAAACAATGGTTACAATTCATGTGCCTCTTTAATTTTTTATATACCCAATGATAGGATTGACTAAGCATATTTGATCCTAGTTAGTTATGTTGTACGACATGTAAATTAATTTATACTAGAATTTGCACCAATTGATGTTTTCATGAATTGAATTAGCTAAATCCTAAACTTAATTTTAATGCACCGTACTTTTGGTCAACATGTATGATAATCCATCTCCATTTTGTGGATTCATTGACATTGAATATTTGACAATTGAAACTCTCACAAATATTTTTCAATTACATAAATTGAAAGCATAACATGTTATTGAACTACATTGGTAACTAGGAAGTTTTATAAGTCTTGATTAAACTTCAGCAATCATTCCAAGTAAAATAACATGTTAATATCCTAGTGAAAGATATTGGATTTCTAAATGTGTTGAGGTGTATATTGAAAATGTTACATAATAATGGATTGTTGTCTAGTCAATTGAAAAACACATTTTGTGATGACCAAAAAATTATACAAGAGATTTAGACGAACAAAATGAGATTGTACCCTGTAAGTTTGAATGACCATTTTCTTGGTCCTACTACCATGGACTTGTTCAATATGTGCTTGGTTAGTGACCGTTCCTTTTACATACATTGAATTATGCTTTCGTGATAAAGAGAATCCACATCGAACTCCTAGCCTTTATTGTCATGAACATGGTCTTCTATAACACAAACAAAATTAATTATGTAAATTGTAATGATTATGCAAATGGAATAACATCCACAATAATGCTAAAACTAAATCATCTTCATATCACATACATACATGCCATGACACATGTCATGGGTGTTGAAAAGGAGGTGTGCCCAAAAGTGAACTAGAACTGGGACTTACGTATCTTTGTAATACCTTTTTGTTTAGGAGGTTGGCCCCATTCAAAAACTTTTCATGCATGGGATCCAATTTGTCCACTTTAGTTAGGCTATAGAACACATTGGCATAAAACCCCAAAGAAAAGTAATTAGGAATTCAATTTGATCACATGAACTCAATATAATGTCCACAACTTCAAAAATGAAGGTTTTGATACAAAGATATTCATGGATGTCATAGGCACACAATCTAGGTTTAGGCAAGTACATGAATGTAATTCAAGATAAATGGGTTTTATCTTGAAATGTTTTCTAAACAACTAGACTTTGAAATGTTTTGTTTGACCCAACATTCTTTTTATTAGAACAAAATAGTTGATTCCATCTACCTAGCCTTCACATGTGGAGAGTATCATATCATGCATAATACATAATACTAAAATTTGTTGGATTTGCCCATAAAGAAGAGATTATGTAGATTTGTGCAAAATTTTAGGACAAAATTTTTGGTCAATCTTTAACTAATGTGAAAATGGATGAAAACATATTAAGGTGAACCAAAAGATTACAAAAATTCATGATTTTTCAAATGGTCCATGTGGATTAAGTAACCTTTCTTGATTAATGGTCATGTACATTTTGAATAAAGGCTTGGGGCTTGAATGACTTGTATTTTTTGACCAAACAACTTGATTAGAATGACCTATTTAATTTTTTGTCAAATTGAACATTCAATCAAGTTGAAGAAAAAAAATGATCACTTTGATCAAAATGGCCAATGACCTCTACTCAAGTGGGACATCTAGTCAAATTGGACAAAAGCAAATGACACCCTTGGTCACAATGGCTAATAATTTTTAATCATGTGGGACATCTAATCAAGTTGAACAAAAACAACTGACATCTTTGATCAAGATGACTAATGGTATTGTAGTCAAATGAGACATCCTAGATGCTAGATAATAGGTTAGGCTAACTAGTTAGCAAAGGCCTACTTGCCTACAATCCTTCCATCCTATAACCTACCTACCTCCTACCTACAATTTACCATTTTACCTCCAACCTACCATTTACAACCTATGGGTGAAAGTATGATGCAATAATTGAATTTTAATGAATCCAAAGTTCACACAAATACATAAATTTTGTAATTCTTTTGTTAGATTTTTCACAATTCCAAGCCCTAACATTACACTCATTTTTGAAACTTCCTTTTAAATGATTCAATAACTTTGATCTATAATATTTTTTTCCCTTATATAAATTTCTATTATAATGGATAATATGAATGTGAACTTTTGGTTTCATTTCATTTATTTATTTATTTTTCAATCTTAATTATTTTTTAATAAAAAAATTGTCAAATGTTCAGTGTGCCTTAAGCCTTATTAGATGAAATCATTGGTGTCACACTATTCTTCATATTGACAATACAAACATTTGTTGGGTTCAACCACACTATTAGGAGCCACACATGCCCCTTTAGACCATTGTTTTATTCTTAAAATATTCTTACATTTTTTTAATACGTCTTTCAAAAAAACATTAAATTTTTAAAAAGTTTTCTTAATACTATTATGTTAAGGTGTATATTAAAAAATATCCACAAATATGTCATTTAAAAAATTTTCAAATTGTGTTTTTAGTGTCAAAACTCATTTTAAGTTGCTTTTATGCAACTTTTAAGCAATGGTTACAAGAAGTTAAAAGTCCTTATACATATTTTTCATTCATTAGATTGATTCCAAATTTTTATGATATGTACATAATGTATTCATAATAACATTTTATAGAAAAAATTCTCTTTATTATTATTTTCTTCTTTTACAATCCAAAATTCAAAAATTTAAGTAGTGGTTACGATTGCTTTTAGAACATGTTAGTATGATTACACCCTATTCCTACTTATTTTTTTCTAATTTTTCATTTTTATGTCCATTATCAACTTTTTAAAATATTTTTCTTTATAACATGTTTGTAAAATAAAATAAAAAAGTTGAAAGTTTTGATTTCCACATGTCATGTATAACATGTTTGACCAATTCATGTGATTGAATTTTTAAAACTTCTTTTATTCCATATTTGTAATATGTAAAGTATATTTATAATTTTAAAAATTCAAAGATACAATACAACTACCTAACATTCTTTAAGTACTTACTTATATAAAGTTAGTGTATTTGACCAAATGAAAATTGTTATCATATCAAGGTGTGGTCTATTGGTAGGGATTCAGTTTATCATTGTGAAGGTGAGGTCTTCGATTCTAGATACTTATAACATATGTACATGGCTAAGGGGCTAGGATAAGTAGGCTAAACTATGTTAATTAGACTATCTAGATTAGCTAGGTTAGGTTACCACCTACCTATTTGTCTACCTTTTTGCAACTTACTAAGACCTATTTACCACCCATCTACTTACCAACCACAATTTAATATTATTTTTGAAAATAATCTTTAAAAGATAAATGATTTTATTTGGGCAAAAATTTTATAGTAAAAATGACCATTCCTTCCACTAATCAAATGACCAATTAAATGGGCCACTATTTTGCTAAGCAAAAAGACCACCCTAGTCACACTAAACATGTTAAAATTGACTTGTCCAAAATGAGTAGATGGTCTTTTTGACAACTATCTATGTTGGGTCCTTTTTTACCACAAACTTTGGTTAATTAAACATGAATTCTTTTAGTGGGGAAAAAAAACAAATGTGGAATCCATAATGAGTCATATTCATAACATAACATAGGGTGTTTGTTATCTCAAAATGGTATTCATTCCCCCTAAAACTACAAATTTGTGAATAAATAAAATACCATGCTTTAGAAATCCTCTCTAATACTAATATGAATTGAAAAATCAACCCATAATCCATCAATATATGATTTTCAAATATTTTCAATATATAAATAACACATTTCCATAATACCATAAAATATCTATTTTCCATGGAATTAGTCCAATCTAGACAAGTATTTATTATATCATTACACCCTTAAAAAAAACATGCATTGGTATAGGTCATGATGCATTAATAAGTCCATAACACAAATTGTGGACTATGACTGAGTAACATTGCCCTAACTTAGAAAGTCCATCTTGAAAATTCATGATATAATTTTTTTTTAAAAATCTCATTATTGTAAAAAAGTGAGTCCTTCCAAGATATTATATGTATTTTGAGACATGTATCTTAAATTGATGTTTGGTTGGATATAAATTTGAGTATATAAGTTTTCAATTGAAGTTGCACAAGGATAAATTGTTGGCATCATGGTTGTTTCCATCTTACATCTCAAATGGATGGATAACCCTAATGTGTTTTTGCTCTAGAATTTGTAGCTTGTGATGAAATAAATCTAAATATGGCATTTAGCTATTGAGACAATAACCAAGGTTGAAGCAAACTAGATGTTGGCAAACCAAAACCTTTGCTCTACTTGCAAAAATTCTAAATGGCATTACTCACAATGCAAGGTTGTGTGATATTGGTAAAATCTATCCATGAACTTTGTTCATCTTAACATTGGTATCAACATCTATCTAATTTCTTACTTCTCATATGCTATTAAAGTTGGATTTGCATGAGTTTGTACATGACCATTGATTAAAAAAATATTGTCCTTACAACACAATGGATGGATTTTTCAAAATGTTTTTCATCATATTACCTTATAGATAATCAACTATTGCAACACAATCATGGTTTGTGGCCTAAAATATGTCATTTAATCTTCAATTACCATTTGTTGTTCAAGGTCAAGATTCAAGGGAAAGGTGAAAGCATGTTTTGGGGAACCCCTTTTGGGCACATAGGTTAATATTATAATATATACAATACATGTGCCCCTAAAAGTTTGTGCATTTTGTTTTGGGTTTCATTTTTGGTGTTTGGGCTTTACAATTTTGACTTTTACAAAACTAATGTTATTTAATATGATTTGGAAGAAATAAATAAATCTAATCATTTGACTTAAAGGAGTCATGGGCATATTTATGATATATATAATATTGTAAAGCCTCATTTCTCATTTGAAACTACAATTTGTATTTAGTTGCATTAATCATCCAAATAAGCATTTTAAATTGATTCTAAATGAAAGCCACCACCACAATGTTTGTCATTTTCATGTGAATGTGATTGTTTTTCAAATTCTCAATTTACCACACACTTATGGCATCTTTCGTAGAAAGACCCCATTTATGATATGAAAAGGATGAAACCCTTCACATGGTTCACAAAACATGGTTCAATCACATATATTCACATGATTTGACAAGTATTACAAATTTCATAAAAAATAAAAATAATTTCAATAGTTTTTCAATTCAATCTTAGAAGTAACCTTATTTTCACACAAAAGTTACCATCACATAAAATAAAGTCAAAATGTTTAGTTTCTTTGTTAAATGTTTAGTTTATATTTTGGGCTATCATAATATTAAAAAAATTGTGAAAATAAAATTTAATATTGACATTGGAGAAGTTAAAAATGCATCACCCAAAAACAAATATACAATGACACATACCTGGGATCCATCATAATGTGTTTTCACCAAAAAAATTATCTATTCATATTAGATAATTACTAAACCATGGTTGCTTTAAGGTGGACTATACTACTTGAGGGTTTTCTTAAACTAAGGTGATAATTAGTTATGATGGCATTTATCATGGACTATCAAAATGATGACACTTCATTTGTCATGTATAGAAAGTGAAAAATGTGAATTCAAAATAATGTAAAAAATAAAATGAAATAAAGAATTATCAAATAATGAATTAAAATAGGATGCATTGAAACTTTCTCAATACAATAAAATTTCATTTAAAAAACTAAAAGGTTGTCATTTTTTTTTTTAATTTTCTCCATTTCACATTGAAATCTTCAAGATTTCACATGGATTTTTTGACCAATCACATGTTTAGACATTATAAGGTGGCCTATCAATGTTTGTGACAAAAAAAAGGATAATGATAAGATTTATACTTTGGGGCATAAACATGTTAAAATAGGCCAAAAAAAATCTTCAAATGCAAAAAAATAGAATTGTCAATTTTGGTTGTTAAGAAGATGACAAATTCTTTGAAAATTAACATTTAAATTACATGAGCACATGTAGTATGACATGGAAAAGTTTTTATAGCTTAAGATGTTATGTTATTTTTTTTTTCCAACTTATTTCATTTTCCTTGATTTAGTGTTGTTGTTCCATTTTGAACAAAGTAAGTTCATAAAGTATAATCATGAGATTTCATTTAAAAAATTCATTCTTAATATGGATCGTTCAAATAATGTTTAAATTTTTTTTACCATGTTACAAACAAAAAATGAATTTGTAATTCATATTGAAAAGTAGGTTTTTAACACTTCCAACCTATGTAAGGAAAAACTTGCTTTTGAAGGGCTTAACATTGTCATTTAATTAAAAGATTCAAGTTCCAAAAAATATGTATGAATATGCATATGGTTCAAACATTAATAACAAATCATTTAAATAATTTGATATGGGAAAAATATTAAATATAACATTTTTAAAATTAAAAAAATTCTGAATAATAATATAGATTGGGGATTACCATATATGGTTTATTTAATATGGCAATTACATCCCAAAATTTATAACATTGGTAAAATCGTTAAATTGTTTTTAAAAAAAATTTCCATCTACTTTTATTTTTGAGCAATGATCACCAATTGGCTTATTTTAACATGCTTGTGTCTTTTGATAATGATTATAATTATAAAAATTATAATTAATTTAAGATAGTTTTCAAAATGTGAAAAGCGAACAACCTTAACCATGTTTTCACCTTAGGTTGCACCTTAGTAACCTATCCTTTTCATGATAGGTCACATGGTTAAATAGTTATGATCACTAGAAGAAAAATGAGATTTTGTGATTGGTTCTTGTGACTAATTTTTAATCACATGTGACATATGAATTAAAATCCCACTATTCATGTTTAATTAGTTGCATGTGACCATAGTTGCAAATGGCATGGTCTTTAGATTAATTAATTAATTTTGGATCGCTCAATTTAAGGTCAATAAGATGTTGACATGGGGCATTATGTGGATAGGTAAGGAGGGTGAGCAAATCGAAATAAGTAGGTAGGCCTAGGCTAATTAAATAAGTTTAAAATAATCCCATTTTATTTTGGGTTACTTTTAAGGTTGAGCCTCTTTTATTGGTTCATCCCTTGAATAACATTTTCACTTTGAACACAATTAGTGCACTTAGTTATTTATTCCACATTGAAAAATGGAAAGTAAAAGATATGGGTTAAACATTTGAGTTGCAAATGTGACCAACTTAGTCACTACCTATTTGCAACTATTTCCTAATATTTATTTTGTATTAGCCCATTCTACCAACTAAATATATTGGATATTATACATAATATTAATTTAATTTAATAATTTAATAAATTAGTTATTTTATTATTTCGTTTTTTATAGGTTTTATTATCTATAATAATCAATGTTTAATAATAATGATAGTAATAGTAATAGTAATATATAGTATGCATAATAAATCTTATAGATACACTTGTAATATGGCCTTAATACGTTTTGTATATATCTGAAATACAACTTGAATATACTCAAAATATACATATATATCTTTTCTGTGTGATTGATATATTTTAATATGGTTTAAGTACAAGCTACATAAGATTCTAGTACACCCATATATACTTGCATTATATACTTGCAAATCCTAGTGTGCCCCCAATACCCTTTATAATACCTTTAGTGGACTTTAATATACTCATAGGTTGCAATTAATTTTGGTCACATTTGCAATTAATTGGACATTAATGGCCTTTCTTTGATGAAAACCAAACTAAAAGTTGTTCTCTTGGAAGGATGAAAAAAAATCACAAACTAGTTGCAATGTAATCACAAGTATGACCAAATATAATAAATAGCTACAAAAATGACCAATGCTAGTTGCAAATGACATTTAGTCACATGTAGTTGCAAATATAATGGTTACAAAACCCCACATTTCTTCTAGTGGATAAGCAATGGTTACTAAATAAGTAGATGCTTATGTATATGATTAATTCATAAATTAAGACCATTGTTGTGCATGTAAGTATAAGTGGCCAATTTACATGTTGTCTAAATTTGTATGAATGTAAATCATTTATTCTTGCATGCCCAAGTTTTTACACCTACACCTACACTAACCATTATGAATATTTCTTGATTTACATTTACATGTCAATGTGTATATATTTGTATCATTTAAGTGTAAATAATGGTGCAAATAAACTCATTTTTGTTAGAAACTTTAATATTTTGTGAGAGAATGAATGAATGAATAATGAACATAATATACAATAGGTAGTGGTGATGTTCTCATTTTGCACTTTTAACATTGTTTTAAGTTTCATTACATCACAAATTTAACATGCGACGAATTAATAATGAAAATTGTGCAAAGTTTGTTCACTCATAATTTCGTACATTTTACACATGAATATCATGTGTTGAAAACAAATTTGACACACAAATAAATGTGTTGACGAATGAAGTATGAATCTATGAATGAATGAATGTCACACAAATTTCACATCTTCTTATAAATTTGTGTGTTAAAAGTGTTTTCAATGCATGATATCAATATGTAAAACATACAAATTATGAATGAATGAATTTTGCATGATTTCCATTACTAACTTGTGAGATGTTAAGTTTGTGATGTAGTGCTTTGTTTTTGCATGTGAATTTGACCTTTTGCCATCTTGCACATAATTTCATCATGATTTTTCTTTGTTATTTCAAAAACCATAATCGACAATGATAAGAAGGAGGTGTAATACCTTCATTTTTTTTCAAATCACAATATATCTTCCATGGTAGTGAGACATGCAATACATTCATGTTTTTATAAGTGGTAATTTATTGTGGGAGGATGATCATAATACCTTTTTCAAATGCATCTTCCATTTCCATTTTGTGTGTTATCTTTCCATGGAATGTATAAGAGTTTGATTGTGGTTTATAAATATTTTAACTATGGAAATGAAAGAAAAATTTCATGGTTCATGTTTTGGTTTTATATGTAAGGCTATGGCAAGTGGACAAGGGAACCCAAACTTGCAACCTTTAGGCCTATTGGCACATGAAAAAGACAACTTAAATTACAATGAAGTTTTTATAATCTCTTTCTATCTTCATCCACAAATGTTTGTATAAACAACAAGACCTTTGTTATTCAAGCATCTTGATTGGTAGAAAATTTATTAACTTTTCATTTTAAAACCAAGTTTTAGGTTCTTAGTAAAGTCTCTTTCTATATATGTTATGGATCTAGTGAAATACATGGGTATTTTTTAGTATGCTATGAATTTAATAATAAAATAATATCCCATTATATTTAAGATATTTTATTTATATTCTAATAATCAATTTTGGGCACCTTATTTACATTTAAATAAATTGTCAAAAAATTAGTTGCACCCTATTGTTTTGCATGTTATTTGGAAAGAATGAAAGTAACTTCCTTAGTTGAATACATTCATACATGATTGAACCAAAGGTGCACTTTGAAAGTCATGAAGTTTTATTAATAGGTTGATGTGGAAGCTTGAAAATGACCAAAAAATGTTGTAATAGTGTTGAAACAATGTTGAAATAATAATTTAGACACTAACTATAATGCCTAAAAAGAGATTTTGGGTATTTCTTATTTATTGGATTACTTTGAAATTTATCCACATGCTATAATATATAATGCATTATAAACATTGCAAAATACATTTATTAAACATTCATGACATTTTAGAAATTGAACATGACTTTAATCATGTAAACTAAGCACTAGTTACATTTCTTATGGCTCTTTAATTTGTGGATGTACTTAGTTTGAGTTTAAGGTTTTACATGTTTATAAAAATTGTAGATGTGTACGTATACATGTGTGTGTGTGTGTGTGTGTGTGTGTTCTTGTTTTGTTTTACACATACCTTGATTTACATGGGATGAAAATGCTTTACACAATTTTACATTTAATACATTTACATGTGAAATGTATATAATTTTGATATTTAGTTACATTTACTTGATTAATATATCAAAAACCATATACACACATAACATTGTTTAGGACCAATGTTGATCAATATTGAAAAATAATTTGGGTATCTAGTTGGGTCCAAAGAAATGCATTATAAATCAACCTATTGGATGATGTTTCACATGAAAATCAAGTACAAATCTATTTCCCCTAGTATTAACCTTATAAAAACCCATCAAAACTTATTTGGTCTAGTACCAATTTGATATAATTTGATGTTGCCTAATCTTCCTACTTGGTTACATAAATAATGTACAACATTTAATATGAAATTTAAACATGTGAAATAAAAAATATGACAAAAGATGTTACTTTTGAAGGTGTGGTTCATTGGTTCAACACTTGGTTTATCATTTGGAAGGTCAAGAATTTAATTTTTAATAATTGTAACGTATGTACATGCTTGAAGGCCTAGGGTAAACAAGCTAGGATAAATTAGGTTAAGTTAGGTTAGACTTGGTTAGGCTACCACCTACCTAACTACTATTTTACAACCTACCTAAACCCATGTTCTATCTACTTACTTAAATATCACAAAAACATAATTTTTGATAATAATCTAAAAAATAAATGGCTTAAATTTGAGTAAAAGTTGACCAATAAAATATGGTCTTCTATTTGCTAGTCAAAATAATCCATTACTTTATTAATGAAAAAATAACCCTAATAGTGTCAAAATCAAGTGGTCCAAAATGATGGGATGATTGTTTTACAAACTTTTCAAGTCAGATAGACCATGTTTTAAACTACTAGAATAACTATATCTACCCATGTACATACATGTGTTTCATTTAGGTAGATTATTTTTGAACTGTAAATCACTTTTTGCTTTACACACTTGAGTTTTTACACAAAATGACATTTTCACAAGTCGTGCCAACTTACACACCAAGAAAAAAACTCCATAATTATGATATATTTCACTCCAATAAAGTTGTTTGACATGTGCAAAATTCATGAGAACAACCTCAAGTACTTCCACAAATGCTCATGTGATACTCATGTGAGTAGAAATTTAGAAGCTACATACTTGTGAAGAGCTAATGGCCTTGCACATTGTCAATGTAGAACCATTAGGGCCCTTTTTTCCTCTCTCAATCAAAATAAGCTCCACAACACTAGGTGATTTTTGAGTTGAATATTTTAAAAAGTCGACCCTTTTGAATAATGGGTGATCATTAGGTGATTCTCAAGCTAAATATTTTGAAATTTGACACTTATGAATATGAGGCGATTCTTGCCAAAATTGGTGACAAGGGATACGTTTAGAAATGAAAATTGATACCAAGTGGGTGCATTAATTTTTCAAAATCTGGATATTTGGTAACCTAATACCATAAAATTCTTTTTTACAAAGACCTTACTTGGCTTGGTGTTCAAAAAGATAAGAATTTGCCAAGCATTGCTTAGGACCAGTGCTTGGAGGTTCTTTCTTTTGGGAACTTGGAACTGACACTTATGCATATGTACACTCTTCACAAGTAGTTCTCCAAAATCAAAGAAACAATTTTAGGTTGTTGATCAGTAGTTCTCAAAAATTGTAGAATTGGTTTTTTTACCCGTGGTTCTAAGAAAAAGAACCTACCCTAAGATGTTGGTTCTTTGCTAGCTCTTTCATAAATGATACTTTGGAAATTTAGAGAGACCTGGAACTAATGGTTCTTTGATTATGAAAGTTTTCAAAAACCCACAACCAAAATGAGCGTTAATTTTGAAATTTTTAAAAAACCAAAACCACAGTTCTTTGATTATGATTAGAAAAAAAAAACCTAGAACCAAAGATTTATAACAAAACTAGAACCACACAAGACAGTTTAGGACTAAAAGAGTTGTTATTAGATAGGTAATTAAAACAAAAATTGAACTAAACCCTAAACCCCTATCATATATCCCCCTATCTGAGGTAAAAATTAAAAAGGGCAAATATATATTATTTATTGAATTAAAAATTAAAAAAAGTTTCACATTTTGAAAGCATTGAGACAAATTTTCAAATCCAACCGAATCATGTAAAATCTCATGTCAAAATGCAAAAACTCGAAGTGTTTGATTCATCCTTGAATACAAATATGCACAAACCCATAAAATAATTTTGATTTGCTCAATAAAACATGGAGTTGGACTACCAATGACAAACATACACATACGTGCACAATGCTGCATCTAAGGAAGTTTGTGAGACTTTTGTGAATTCAACATTCACTTTGTATTTAGAATTGATCATCATGCTCCATGGTTTGTTGACCCCACATTCCAACAAATTGGTAGAAGTGACACCACCACATCCCAATGAATTGCTAGAATTGGCATCACCACATCCCAACAAATTGATAGAATTGGAAACACCCACAAACTAACTGATTTTTGATATATAAGGTTTCATGGCCTACTTACCCTAATGCTACTTGTTCAGATCATTGGCACATATCCTCTCTTGGGTATGGATACGTTTTGCATATATCCAAAGGTACAGATAAGGTCTAAATTTTCAAAATTACATACCCTAAGTATGTGCACCATGAATGTATTGATTTAAAAAAAAAATTAAAATAAATAATATACCTTATCCATACCCAATGGGTATATCTGAGTAAAAGATATACTACCACACAACACACATAGAAACAATCCTTTCTACAAGGTATAAAATCTTAGCACAACTTGTTTCCGAGTTTTTGGATACCTATTATGAGAGACACAAAAGCACCTCAAAGTTTAGGGTTTAGGGGTCAAGAGGTTTGTCAAAGGAGAACCTGATGGCGAAAAAGTTTCACACGTCGAATCTCATGTGACAAGCATTCAAGCATGCATCCTACAAATATTTAACATGTGTGAGGCATTTCCTATTAAACCAGGATTTTGTGATTATACTACAATTGAAAAATTGTAGCCAAGTTGTCCATAGAATCATGCATGGTGAGCTATAGGCCTTGACTTCCTCAGAAGAAATCCCACAAGACAGGGGAGTGGAACAAGTCCCTTTTTATATAGCAGAACAAAATCCAGGAAGTACAATGGAGGAAGAAAGCACAAAGCACCACTAGCCTAGATGGTGCTTTCCTCACTACCAAAAAATTGTCTAAATGGTCCCCACTGAGATCTGACACTATCCTCCATCTTAGCCTGCTGGCTAGAATCTCTAGGCAACTTTGTGCAAAGCAAGCTATAAAGCCATTTATACCCACCTCCCCAATTGAAGTCCATGCTTGCCCTTGTGTTCTTTGGAGTTTGACACAATAAGAGATGGATTCTTATAAATTTTATTGAATTCACTCTAGAGAATAATATGGGAGTATATAATCTGTGTGAGTACTTTCAATTTGACATTTTTAAGCTCATGTTTTACATGTAGTCTTTGCTTTTTGTATGCACCCAAGTTGGTCTTTGGATGGTTCCGAGTCAACCGACGTTTGCACCTTTTGCCAGTGTTAAGTGGATGAGCATGGAGGATGGGTTTTGGGTGAAAAAGGAGTAATCACATTAACATAAAATCTGTATATTTTTCACAAAATTGAATTGAGAAAAAATCCTATGGATTTTGTGTGTCTTTGATTTTCTTTGGGTTGAAGGATGTGTAGAAAAAAAAGGTAACCTTGATCCTATCCGTTGTGTAAGTCTTTCTTTGTCTTACATGTAGTGTAATCCCCCTGGCAGCAAGGTATTACATGGTGTAACAATCGATCGAGACATGACAATACAACAGGAGGTCCCATCATACTGGGTTTGCCCTGCATGTTAACGGTTTTGAGAAAATGGAATGCCTGATGGGAGAAGTGCTTGACAAGAGGTCTTTTCTTGAGAGCAGACTATACCCCAGCAACAGATCTAGCTAGAAGTGAGGATTCTTCTTGAAAGTAGACTATACCCCAGCAAGAAGACTATATCTCAGCAACAGATCTAGCTAGGAGTGAGGATTCTTCTTGAAAGTAGACTATACCCCGGCAAGAAGACTATATCTCAGCAACAGATCTAGCTAGGAGTGAGGATTCTTCTTGAAAGTAGACTATACCCCGGCAAGAAGACTATATCTCAGCAACAGATCTAGCTAGGAGTGAGGATTCTTCTGGAAAGTAGACTATACCCCCGCAAGAAGACTATATCTCAGCAACAGATCTAGCTAGGAGTGAGGATTCTTCTGGAAAGTAGACTATACCCCAGCAAGAAGACTATATCTCAGCAAAAGATCTAGCTAGGAGTGAGGATTCTTCTGGAAAGTAGACTATACCCCAGCAAGAAGACTATATCTCAGCAACAGATCTAGCTAGGAGTGAGGATTCTTCTTGAAAGTAGACTATACCCCAGCAACAGATCTATCTAGAAGTGAGTGAGGATTTTCTTTAAAAAAATCATAAAAGACCAAAATGGCCTCCAGATACACTAGATTATTTCTGTTCGTGCTTTCCAAGTTCCTCATGCTTGTTAAGACGGTCTTTCCAACATGCAAGTTGAAAAGTAATGCTACATTCCTCATGCTTGTTGAGATGGAAAAATCCAACATGCAAGTTGAATGATAATGAGACATTCCTCATTAATGCCGTCAAGGTAGCTTTTTGACATTTTGTCAGTGCACGTCATGCATGAGTATAGAAGAGCAATCCAAGGGAATGCAAAAAAAGTCACTACAAAAGAAACAATCCTGAAATATTATTTCCCAACACACATAAATAACAAAAAAAACTAAAAAGTGAACATCAAATAAAATAAAATAAATAAAGGAACAATATCTATAGTATCTATGTATGATTCACTTGTCAACATGATTTTCACTTGGAAAGTGAAGTCGTAGAGCCCTAAATCCAAAAAACTTGATTTTGTGTGGATCCAAACCAGTAAAGAGTTGAAATTTTCTTGTCAAATGAATTATTTGTTTCAAGCATGTGAATGTCATGGAGCAAATTAAGTGGCAAATCAAATTGACGCAATATCATGATGCTTTCACAAAAATGATTTGGTAACTCCAACATGTCCCATGACTTACATGGTGAAGATCACTCTCCCATTGAAGTTAGGCCCAATTTACACTACGAGTAAGGGTCAATGTTCAACCCAAATCAGCATTCCTATTGGTGCAAAAGTTGAAATCAGCCCCCCAGGGCTTAACACTAGGAGTCAATCCTGAACTAGCAAGAATCTTTTCAATCTGCCCAAAGTTACTAATAAGTGCTGAACCTGATGGCCATGTATAGGTCCCAAGGCTTGGAAAAAGGATACCATTGAATTTAGGAGGCCAATTTGCAACCCTTGGAAGTCGGGGCCAATGTTGCAGCATTTGTTAACATCTTGACATCAAATTTCTTGCACTTATTAGTAACTTGGAGCCAAAAATGCTCAAAGTTGGCCCCAAGTGCTTTCGGCCCTGACTCCTCCAAGTGTATAGCCAGTGTAAATGCTCAAAAGCAGGTTGTATTGTATTGTGGGCCTAGCTTTTGTTGTGTGTGAAACAGAAGTGAAGATGGAGTAGTAAGGTCATTTGTCACCACATATGCAAACCGCCAAATTTGGAGAGAAGCTTCTTGGCCCCCTGAAAACTGAATTTCATGAAGAGTGTGACCTGGACTCTTGGTTGAGTTTTAGAGACTAGAAATGCTTTGATGGAGGGGTTTCCTTTGGCTCTGGAAGACAAGATGGAATTGCAAGGCAGTTTATGAGAGAAATGGAATCCTTTTTGTAACAAATACACTTTCAATCAAGCTCATCTTTGGCTATGTTCTATGGTCTTTTTTTTTTTGGTTACAGTAATAGTGTTGATAGGCAATGTAGGCAACATTTGGACTTGTAGCAATGTCAATTGGCAATGGTAGTGTTGAGACTTGCAAATGACGTGATTAGGCATCGATAGGCAATGTCAAGATTTGCAACAATGTCAATAGATAGGCAATCTCAATGTCAAGATTTGCAACAGTGTCAATAGGTGTGATGGCACTTGTTAGTGATGTTAGTAGGTAAAGGTGAGCATTAGCATGTGGTGTGGTGTGAAGCAAAGAATTGATGAAGCATTAGGTCAAACGCAAAGCTCTATGCATGGAGCAAGTGCAGCTCCGCAATGGCAAAGTAGCAATGGTGAAAATGCGAGCTTTTCTAAACACGAAAATGAAAATCACAAAGTAGGGTTTTGATGGCGCTAACCCTATGACAATATACCCTAGGTATTTTAGAATCCTAGACTAAAGCCTCTAATCTAGATTGTGGACACTACCTTAGGTAGTCTAAAATTTTAATCATAACCTTTAGTCTAAACCCTACACTAGGCTTTAGATTAGTTGTGAATCCTACTCCCTCCCTATCCCATCAAAACCCTACTTTGAATTAGGTGGTGCTCTTCTGTCTCCGCAGGTTTGCATGAGCCCCAGTTGGCTGGCCAAGAAGTTACTTTGTAAATTTGGAGTTAACCTACATTCGGAGGCACTACTGCTCTTCTTTTGTCGTCTGATCTCATCTCATATGGTTTGAGTAAAGTTTGAATTGTCATATATACGAACTAAAATGGTGTCCTGCATGCATGATGGTGCTTTTATTTTGGGGGACGGGGTCAGAGAGCTGCTTCTAATGTGGGACCTGCCCAATGTTTTGAAAAAATATTGATGATGGCCCAAACAAAGTGGCTCCTTCAAAGCCAAATAAACAAACTTTTGAGTGCACCCCGCTCACTAATTAATAGATTCAACAATAGGTGCCCTCCTAATAGCTCACTTATTACACATTGAACTGGTAGTTCAGTCAAGACAACTAAGAACGTTTTTTCTTGAAGAAAAAGGAATTGGTGACAAAATATTTTTGTTTTCTGTGTTGCCTTTTGGTGATTTTACCCAACAACAGAGACTGTATCTTAGAGGGGCATTTTGAAGAAACGAAACCCTAATACGCATGTGCATTCCATGTTTTGAAATGCCCCACATTGGTTTTTTCTTCATGAGAGCCAGTAGGTACCGATTGGATACCCATGGAGTATCACAAGAAAAAAAAGTCACATCAATTTGTACTCTCGATAGCACCCTTGTAGTGGGAGAGTTTAGAAAATAAGTAAACACTCAACTCACATCAATTTGTACTCTTGATAACACACTTGGAGTGGGGGAGTTTTGGAAATAAGTAAATCCTCTACTCTGCCTCAGCTGGGCACTTAATTCTTGCTTTTCATCTCTCGTATTATTTAGATTGGCCCATGGCTGAAAAAAAAACTGGAACTATGGACGCTCCCCAAAATTGAAGGTTGTATTTTGAAGTATAGAGATCCTGTCCTTTGGCCCACCTACATAGGTGAAATGAGGACAACATTTGCCAAAGCATATGGGATAAAAGTGAGGTACTATGGAGAACATGTTGAGGAACACATTGGGAACCAGGGAAAAATGGAAAAAAAATCCTTCCACCCACCTCAACCTTAAAAGGAAAACAAAAGCAAGGCACTTTGACTGCATGCTTGGGCCTTCACTTTGGCTGCATGAAATTTCTCTTCCCAAAAGAGTTCATCACCATTTTGGCTTGGGCTAATACCCCTTGCAAAGAACACCCTACCTATTGGGGGCACTTATTCTCTTTCACATTAATTAGTTGGGGATGCCTCACTTATTCAGCTTTTTTTTTTTTTGCAATAAACCAATTTGATTGGCCCATCACGAAAAAAAGTTGAAATTATGGAGGCTCCCCAAAATAGAAGATTCTGTGGAAAGATGGAATGCCTTCCCTTTTGGCTCACCTAAATAGGTGAGAAGGGGAGGACTTTGGGCAAAACATATGGGATTAAAAGCCAGGTGCTATTGGGAACACCCTTGAGGAACACATTGGGAAATCCATTGGGAACTTGAAAGGGAACATGTTGGGAACAAAGGGAAAATGAAAATAAATCCTCCCCCCCCCCACCCCAAAACTTAAAACAAAAAAATTAAGGAACTTTGAGTGCATGCTGAGCCTTCCCATTGGCTACATGAAATTTCTATTTCCAAAACTGTTTGTCACCATTTTTGGCCTGGGCTAATACCCCCATTATAAACTGCGGGTACTTATTGAACTCCTTGGTCCTCAGGTGTTACCCTGAGGTTTCTTTCTATAATAATAAAACAAAAATGGTCCCTCCCCATGTAAGGGAGAGTCTATGGAACCATGTAGTTTTCGTATGGTCTCTCAAATGTTAAGGAGCGTTTACCAATCAATTATATGTATAGATGAAGAAGGCCCTTAGTGGAGAATGTTCCTTAATTTGAGGACCTTTGAGTCAAGGGTGGTAGCCCCAGGTGATATTAAGGAACACCGCCACAACACTAGGTTTCCATTTGCAGAAAGAAACCTGGCTGACTTCTTTAAATTTTCAGCACTTTTTGAAAAAAGTAGATTGACCCAGTTGTTTATTATGTTATTGAGACTTTTCACCATTTTTCAAAAAAATAAAAAATTATCATTCATATCTAGACCTAAATAATAGCTAGTTAAGTCACCAATTACAACAAGAGTTTTTGAAAAACATTGTACTGTTCCCTTATAAATTGTCAGAAATTTTATTTGTTAGATCTTGTGGAGATCCTAGTAATTGAGCCTATGTAAAGTACCTTTGCATTTCTTTCTTTCGTATATTTTGATTCCTTGTCAGGTTGAAAAAATCTTATTCATCAGTGTCAGACACGATGTATGTCACAGGAACAATAGAACTTACACAATCTAGAAAGTACTTTCTAATTTGTCAAAATAGCTTTCATCAAGTAAAAGTTAGTCACCAAGTTGTCACTCCTCATTGTCCCAATCGTTTTAGTTATATCCTTTTGCAATGTCATTGTACTGGGACAATGTCACTTGTCCCTCCTCATTGTCCCAATCACTGTAGTGCTATCCTTTTGTTATATCATTGTCATGACGATGTTAGTTGTCCCTCCTCATTGTCCCAATGGTTGTAGTGCTATCCTTTTGTAATGTCATTGTCACGATGATGCCACTTCTCCCTCCTCATTGTCCCAATTGTTGTAGCGCTATCCTTTTGCAATGTCATTGTCTTGGGACAATGTCACTTGTCCCTCCTCATTGTCCCAATCGTTGTAATGTAATCCTGTTGCAATGTCATTGTTGTGACGATGTCACTTGTCCCCCCTCAATGTCCCGGTCACTATAGTGCTATCCTTTTGCAATGTCATTGTTGTGATCGTGTCCTATAGTGATCGTGTCCTATACTTGAGAAATCTGGCCCCAACAAAAGAAAGAAAGAAAGAAAGAAAAAAAAGACCCTTCTTGTTGATGAGCCAGCGGCTCAAAAGCATTTAAAAAATTAAGAAAAAAATTGGTGAAATGTTAAAGAAAACCTATAAGAAACTTCCTATTTTGTTTTCTCTTCTTTCCCGGTCCCCTTGGTTGACCCGGGGAATTGACGGCAAGAGTGCCACTTGCCCCTGCTTCGGCGCTCCCACATGTCGGCTCGCTGCAGCAACACCATCTCCAGAGTTCCTGTAGCGCCCTGGACTCGCTGTTCGCGGCCTTCTCTCTCTCTCTCTCTCTCTCATATTCCGCTTCCGTCGGCGCAGGTGGAGGCAATTATAGTGCTGTGGATCCACAAATCTTCAAGAAGACCAACAACAACAACAACAACAACATCAGTAGTCATGCTCAAGAATTCCATTCAAATGGCGTTCGTTGCACCTTGCGTCGACGTTTGAATATCTGTTGTTGTAAGGGACAAGCTCCTCAACGATGTAGACACTAGTACTGTTATAAGAAACAAGAGCACGATGCAGTTTTTTGTGAGATCTGTATAGTGCCAGCAGCTGCAAAAATTATCTAACTTGTTGTCCATCAACAACAAGTCAGCAGCTAGCTCCCTAATTACAATATTCCGGGATTTGCAGGATTCCTGACTTAGCTGCAAGTAGCTGCAAATTATCTATGGAAGATTCCTGAAGTAGCTGCAAGTTATTTATGGAGGATGTTCATGGGTTCAGCTCCGCAGCAGAAAAATGTGATTCAAGGCCCGTGCTCGTGTGTAAGTCGCAGTCCGACTGCAGCTGACGGTAGTGTAGAGCTTTTGGAGCTGGAAGCTTGGACGTCATAGCTGGCAGCAGCGAATTTCTTCGACTTGGTCGAGATCATGGATATTCTGCTGCGCGGGCCGGTGTTGGGGAAAATGTTGCTGCGCTTGGAATCTTCAGCTACAGCGCTGGTGGAGTTTGGATTGCTACCCATAGCAAAAGTGTTGGTTTTAAGCGGCTTTGGATTGGCGATGGCCAATCCTTACATCAACATACTGCCTGCGCCCTCTCGTCGTTTGCTCAGCAAGGTGATCATGATTTCATGGATGCAGCTCAGCTGATTTCTTACAGCTCCACACGATCAATATTTCTCTTTGCTGCAAATCCTTGGGGATCAGTTCCAAAGCCTGAGTACTGTATGTCGTTCGGGTGTCTCTAGCTAGCCTCATGATCACAGCTGACGCGCGTTTGTGTGGGATATGTATCGATGTATTGCAGCTGGTGTTTTCTGTGTTTTTGCCATGCCTGATTTTCACTCAGCTAGGGAAGGCCATCACCTTGCAGAAAATTCTCCAATGGTGAGAGTTCTCGACAAAAAACTCTTGATTTTGCGTCACAATGTTGTTGTAATCCTGGATCTGTTCAAGAAGTTGTGAAGAAGGAATTAGTTGGTAAATTTTGAAGATATCTCCATAGCTGCTGCTGCCGCAACTCATGCATGCATGATGCATTTGGAATACTCGTGTATATTATAATGCCTGCTGCACATGCATGATTGATGACTGCTAGGTGGTTCATTCCGGTGAATGTGGTACTGGGAGCATTTCTGGGATGCTTGCTGGGCTACGTGATGGCACTTATTGTCAGACCACCTCCTCAGTTTTTCAACTTCTTTGTCATCATGATTGGCATAGGTATGTAAATTACGCGAATTCATAATTCTTGTTGCTACGATCAATTCGCAATAAAAGTATTACAATCACAGTACTAAATTGCTCAGTGGCTCAGCTTCTTATGCCGAGGACCAGATCAGCCTCAAGCTGGCTGTCAAGAACTATATATGTTGTATACCAGCTGCTGCAGCAGGTTTGAACATTGTGGTGCTCAGCAAGCTCTTGTTGCTGGTGGGGTTGTCAATCAACACTAGGGAATATTGGCAACATTCCTCTGGTGATCATAGGAGCAATCTGTCGAGATAATGAAGACAACCCATTTGGGATGGATCCTGAAGCTTGCAATTCCCAGGGTGTCGCCTACATCTCTTTTGGCCAATGGGTATGTATGTATGCAAGTATGTATAATTTTGTTTCTGTACAGAGTTGAGTTCTGGACACCTGCTGCAGACAGGACAGGCATTGGGTTCTTATAATGTACATTGGTGTGTGTTTGGGGTTCGGTCTGTACAATGAACTTGGAGTTTCTCTGTTCCAGGTTTTGGCTCTCTTTGCGGTGTTTTCTGAGCTTTTGAGTCCTCATATGCTGGATGTTTTATGGAGAATGTGTCAGGTGCAGGCCATTGTGCCCTGTAAAGGTGCCTGTGGGGTTAGCCAGGTAGGGTGCTCGCAAAAATGTCTGAACGGGCCGCAAAACAGGCACAATGGCTTGTACCCAGCATGTTCCATAACACAATGGTTTTCATGATTTGCACAATGGGCATGTGGATTTTGAACAATGGTTTGGTCAAGTAGGTCCAAGAAGACCTATCCATTGTGCCTTGTAAGGGGGACTAAAGAGAGGAGGAAAAGGCTACGTGAATGTGTATATTGCAGGTGGGAGCAGTCATAGTGTACACATTTGTGTATCACATGTTAGCACCACCCAAAGATGACAGCATTGCAGCAGCAGATGAGGAATCATGTCCTGAGATTGATCTCAAAGTGGAGAGAAATTTGATTGACAACTCCGAGAATAATGCTAATGGATTTTCAGAATCTGCTACTATCCAAGTTCCAGATGCTGACTTCCAAAAACAAGACTCCATTCTGGTCCCCCTTTTGCTCCCTCTGTCTTCAGATACCTTACCCAAGGTCAGACACTTTGCAGCAAATTACAGGATCATAATGTAGCAACCATGTTCATTTAAAACCCTTTTATGGACTTGTATTGGAACTTGTATGAACTGTACATTTTCTTGTAAATTAATGCTATAAAATGCACAAACCCACTTGTAAATTATGCTGATAAGATTATGGGATTGATGTACTTAGTTCGTGCACTGTGCTTTTAGATTGTTTCTAATTGTAAATTATGCTCGACTTTGTAAGGCTATGAGATTGGTGTTCTTACAATTCCATTCTTTCTGATTGTTTAGGTCTCAGGTGGATGGCTAAAATGGTTGCATCATTCAAACCTGCAAAATATTTTCCAGCCTCCAGTTGTTGCCACGGTATGTTGCCTCAATTTGTGCAATCACCCGAGTATTCTCATTTTGCCATTATTTGCAGAGTGACAAAAATTCCACACACCTGCAGTTGTCCTCATGATTTGTATTTCATAATCTCCACACATCTAAGTGCAGATTGAGCATTGGACAGGAAATTGGAAAAATCAGTCTGAACTGATAGGAACTATTATTCTGTATCTTGGGTGTGAAATTGGGGAAATGTGTGCAGTTGTTGGCATTGGTGATTGGAGCAGTACCCATGTTGAGAAATCTCATATTTGATGAGCATTCTGTTTTCTTCTTCTTCTATGACAGCCTCAATTTGTTGGGGTAAATGTCGTTCCTGGCCTACATGGTTTGAAGGACACTCTACATTTGTAAGAAACCAGCTTTTGATTGAGGTGCAGGGTTTGGGGTTTTTTTTTCGGTCAATTTTTTTTTCCCAAAAATCCTGGATTCAATTCCTGTACCAGTTCCAAACTCGGTTCTGGTTCAGTTTTTATTAACCGTAACCCGCAATTCTAACCCTCCAAACCAGGTACCTGCCCAACACTGGTTATTTCTTCATAATCCATTTACGCAAGTTTGACTCTGTGTTTGTGTGTGTTTTGTAGGGGCGCAATGGTCCCTTGCATTATGTTGGTCTTGGGTGGCAACATAGTTGGTGGTGAGATTTTCTATACACAATCTGCACCCACTTCAAGCGCAGCTTTTGCATCATCTATATCTGTTATACATCTTATTTTGTTCACATAAAGTTCCCATGTTGTTCCACTTGTTGTTCTCATGTTAGTTCTGATGTTGTTCCCATAGTCATTTCATGGTGCATCATATCCATTTACCAAAGATGTTAATGTAATGGAACTGGCTCGCAGCCGCCCGTAATCTGGGGTTCACCAAAGGGTCACTTACCCAGCATAATGGGCAGCTGCTTGCCTGTTCCATAGCAGTTATACAATTATAATCCACTCCTGGTTAGTGAAACGGTGATGTGCAAGATGAATGAGACCCATTAAAATCCATAAAAAGCTAAATTTGGGTTTTCAAGGAATGGTTTGAATTTAGCTCAAGGGAGTTTGTATTGGACTTGTTGGCAATCCAAGGAAGAAAAGATGTATATGTCACTTGGAGAATGCTCAGTTCTCTGAGCTATGAAAGTGTGGAAATTGAATTGCAGGACCAGGAAGTTCACTGTTGGGTATGAGGTCGACAATCGCAATCACATTCACCAGACTGTTTTTGTTGCCACCCATAGGATTAGCAGTAGTGCTGACAGCAGACCGATTGGGGTTCCTTCCACCTCATGACAAAATGTTCCGATTTGTGCTCCTTCTGCAGCAATCCATGCCTACATCCATGCTTGCAGGTACATACATACTTCCACACAAGATTCTTGTAGGAATTCAAGTAGTATGGCTAAATACTGAAGTGCACTGTCGGCTTCCCACTGCCTGCTTTCAGGGGAATGGCATCAGGCAACGCATCAACAAGTGTTGTGTTGTTATTTGAACTTATAAAGAACCATCGGTTCCAGCAGAATCGAAGAACCATGGATCCTGGTTTTTTCCAAAACCTTAAAGAACTGATGGTTTTCAAAAAAAGAACAATCAATGAACTGGTGGTTGGTCTTATGGCTGTTTTTCTTCTTTTTTTTTTCCCAAAAGAATTTGAGAACAATGTTTATATACCAGAACCAGGACTTAAATTTTTTGAGAACCGAGTGTTCAATGAATCCTCAAAAACTGCCCTGATAACTGCTGGGTGTGTCTGTTCGTGTTTCTAATGCTAAATCAACAAGCTGTGTTGTGTTTTCCAAAGCTGGTTCCAAAATTCAGGTTAGGATTTTACCTGGCACAAACCACCCAAGTTCACTGGTTTCAAGTTTCATGTAGCATATATGATTTGATATGGTTCTGTTGCCAATCAACATAATCTGGAAAAAAAAATTTGTTCAATCTCCAGTGCTGATCAATTTTGGTGATTTTGATGTCTTCAGGAGCTGTGACCAACCTCCGGGGCCATGCAGAAAAAGAAGCATCTGCCATATTGTTTTGGGAGCACATTATAGCAGTTTTTTCACTCACATTCTGGCTCATTCTATATATTAGAATTCTCTTTTAGCATCTGAGTATGGTCAATATTTTAGGCTGTTATATGGAGTCCCTTTTAACTTGGTCAGGGTAAGAAAATTTGCAATATTATGTAGGTTATTGATTTAGCCCAATACACTAACCGAGTATAATATATTCCTGGCATTATAACAAAATGCATCTTTGTTCGTTTAAGTGCTTTCACTGGATTTTGAGTGAATTCATTGATCTCACTTACTAAGACTTAGTGAAGATTCAAGGAACTTAATAAAACTTAGTGAGGAGGATTCCATAAATTCACTAGTCCACTAAATGAGGACTAATGAACTACACTTGATTTATACTATATTTTGATGTTTTTAAATATATGTCATATCCAAAGTCCCAAATATTATATATAGTATGAAATCCAAAACTCTAAACTCTAAAATAGTTTTTGTACATTTCAGGCAATTGAAATTTCTGGAAAATCAATCATCAATGTTATTTGTCTTTTGGAGGCAACATCCCTTGCGCCATTTGCTGACCTTGAGTTGATCAACTTATAAGTTGAGCAATTTAAGCCAAACTCCCCTGTGTTGAAGCAACAGGCTTCCAATTACTGAAAACTGGTGGTGCTACTTCTAAAATTAAGAAAAGTTTTATGTGCAATTGTGATTTGCTTGATTCAATTTTGTTTGATTGAAAAACAGGACGAGCTTTTGAATGGGTTCACAAGGAACTTGCAATATGAACACTCAAATATCTACTCAAACAATTCTGATTGTCTTGATAATGTTGTGGTGATTTGAGCTTTTAGAACCATTACTTGGTTTCAAATAAGTTATGTGCAAGGGTGGGCTGTGTGGCACATCGAACTCAAGATTAGGGTTAAAAATGAAGGATCAAATCAAGTTAAATGTTTTATTTGCAATGAAATGGGTGTTCACAGGATGAAAAATTTGTGCTCTTGGAGGAACTGCATTTTTTATAAGCTTCATTTGGTTGAAGGGTCTTCAAAATTGATATTTCATCTTCAATGCGTTGATTTGTGGGTTTGAACAGGGTTTAGGAGTGAAATAAGAGTGAAATAATTTATAATTGGTTTAAAAGTTTATTAATTTGATAGCATACTAACTAAACTTAGTTGCTTTCAACTTAAAAGGCAAGTTTAACATGAAACAAGAGTTTGAACTATTTCTTTCAATTTCAGAGTTTAAACATTAATCAATGTAAGATGGAAATTCATATTGCAATTTACAAGATA
>Ga0209611_10002643_pt1 | contig 31517 bp, 34 predicted proteins | sample S1TSphgellanicum_3_FD_187693 | JGI IMG/M metagenome (GOLD analysis project Ga0209611, IMG submission 187693) | Host-associated microbial communities from peat moss isolated from Minnesota, USA - S1T2_Fc - Sphagnum magellanicum MG (SPAdes) (version 2) | ecosystem: Host-associated > Plants > Peat... | reverse complement strand
TTTTTTTTTTTTTTTTTTTTTTTTGGGGGGTGGGTGTGGGGAGGAGGGTTGGCTGGGTTCTTCTTTCGCCTTTTTTCTTCTATCCCTAATGTGTTGTTGTTGTCTCGGGTTCGCAAGCGCGTCAGTGGGTTTTTCTCAGGTCCATGCATTTGTGTTTGTGAACTTAGTTTTAGTTTTCTTGTAGTGGGTGTCTTCGGCTTTTGCGTTTTCAGAATAGGAGGCAGCGTCTGCTCTCGTTGTCTCCGTGCTTCTCTTTCTGTTTTTGCCCCCTTGTTCATTTGTCTCTGTTTCTGGCACTCTCAGAAACGGCTGTCAGTTGTTGGTCGTGCTTTTAGAGTCCGTTTGCACGATCCGTTTTCATCGAGAAACTTATTGGGTGCTTGTTCTCTCGTGGAAGCCAGCTTTGGATTTGTTGACGTAACGGGAGTAGCTTGTATGCAAGGTATGTTTGTGTGTAGGTATGTATGTACGTACGTACGTACGTACGACGGTGCTGCATAGACGTTTTTGGGCATGATGCATAGGTTTAGGGTGCATAGTGTTGGGTGTAGAATTTTGATATTTGAGAGAAGGATGCTAAACTTGCCATGATGTGATAAGTTCTTGTGCTGTTGGAATAGAATTGTACTGTTCCTCCATTCTTTGTCATTCTCTCTACTTGTGGCAGCAATTTTCTTCTTTGTTCATAGAATTAGGTTTATTCTTTTGTCATCCTTTTCTATCTCTTTAGTGGTGGGCTGGAATGCAGCAGCTCTTGGACACCACCCTACCTTCAATCCACGAGATACTTGTTCTCTTTTATTCATTAGGGTAATGGCATTTGTTCTTGTTAGAACTTGCTTGTGAATTAGGATGAAGCAAGTAGGTGAATTGGGCAGCATGACAGTGATGATCTGGATGCTTCCCTCTGCATTACACAATGATACAACTTGAATGAGCCTTTACTGAATTGGCTCTTGACAAGAGTTTCTTGGGCTTGGTAGCAATGAAATTGTTGAGAATTAATGCATTGCAACCTGTTGCATGTGCATGGGTTTCAGATGTGTCTAGTTTCCTCAGATGGTCACCTGACCTTGCATTGATCCTTTTGCAGGTTGAAGAAAAAGAGTGCCATAGCACTGGTTGGCCAGCCAGGGGCAGCCAAAGGGTTCAAGAGTGCAATGAGTCAAGTTCAAGCTCAAACACGACCATCTGTTGCCAATGGTGTTGGCAGGAGGCGCACTGACAAAGATGGGGGTAGCCGACCTGATGCAGGCTTTCGCTCTGACAATCAGAATTGGAGGCAGCCAGCCCGGACTAGCTCCATTTCTTCATCTCAAGGTGTTCATTACAACCACCTGACTACCAATAACAGTGGTGGGCTCAAGTCTTCCACAGAGGTGGCAGTGGTTAGAGGTGCAAGTCCAGGTCAGTCTTTGACACAAATATCTGTTTCGTGTTCATAGAACGCAGGGTTCGGCCTCCTCTTGTGCACTTGCATGCAAGATGTTTCAAGAGTGCCAGATATGGTACTGTTCTCATTGGGTCTTTCTTCTGAATGCTAGCCCACATTATAGCTGAGTTTTCCCTTTTCTCCAGAAATGTGAGAGCACCTCATTGCACAGATTCTCATTTGATGACATGTCCAAGTAATTAAGCATGTCATCATGTATTTGTTGACATGCACTGTTGAAGTGAGCAAGGGGTCATGGCAGCTTGTCCTTGCCATACATATGAAAGTGAAAGTTCTGGTACTTTGTATCAGTCACAAGGTGAAGATCACACTCTGTGTTCTGTTGTGTTGTTTCATGCTGTACCATGATGAATGCAATTGTGACTTCCAATTCTTGTCTGTATTGAAACTTTTTGGATGTTTTGACACCCCATATCCTGCAAGTAGCCCTTCTGGGGATTAGTTAGGGATTTATAATTTCAGTGACTATGTCATAGCAAATGTTTAGTCATCTGCAATCCTCATTGATTCAGTCAAACATGAGAAGATGCATTATTAGATCTAATAATGATCTTTAAGCCTCCTCTTCATGCCAAGGTTATTAACACAGCATTCCTAGTTTGTGCCAAAAGTCCCTGCCTGTAGAAGCTTAACTTTGGTTCAGGCTTTAGTTGCCTTCATTTGACAAAATGGCTCATTGAAAGGGATTCCAGTGATTGCTACATTTTTTGGGAGAATTGTAGTGCGGATATTTCCTGAGATATTATTATTGTTGGATCTTCTGGATGCATCAATGTTTTCCAACTAGGCATCATGGAATGTATTTTTGGTGAAGTTCATTTACAGGAGGTTTTTCTTTTTATCATCTTAGATTTTGGTATTCTGTGGCATTTGATGTAGTCAAACTATTGTTTTGACTCCCAGGCCTTTCAATGCCTCTTAAGAACAAGCTGAAATGAAATGAAGCTTACCCTCACAAGCTTGTTGCAGCTTGAATGAGGTAATATTGACTTTCTTGTACTAGCTATGTCTCTTGGGTGCTAGCCAACATCATGACTGAGTCTTCCTATTGCTTCTGGAAATGCAACAGAAACTCAGGATGCAGATTTTGTTTGATTTTTTGCCCAGAATTGTGGGCAGATTATTGCATAGTTATCTTCACCCACTGTTGGGAGCTGATGGAGTCAGTGGGTAGTTGTGGCAGCTAGTCCCTGCTGTGCATGATGAAAGTGAAGGGCTGACAGTTTGTGAGCAACTGTCACAAGGTTATGACCACACTCAATTGTTGTGTTACCTCCAAAGTTTTGTTTTGGATATTTTCTCTGCAATCTCATAGCTATGTTTTTGTTTCACAGGTGGTGAAAGGACAGTGCAAGAGCAACGTCTCTTGTTCATCCACACATGCCTTATTGGCCAACTGGTTGAAGTCCAGACAAAGAATGGCCTTGTATATTCAGGCATCTTCCATGCTATCAACAATGACAACAAAGAGTTTGGTGAGGCCTTTTGTATGACCAGTTGTTCTTCTAATAGCCAGGGACAATAGATGTGTTGGATGCTTAACTATGAGAAACCTGGAGCTGTGGGAATTTGTGGAGTTGAAATGTTCATTGACAAGATGTCATTTCCTTTCTTTCAAGAGAGATTTAAATCTGTCTGTTATGTGTATTAATTACTTGCAATTTTGGCTTGGCAGGGGTGGTATTGAAGATGGCAAGGCTCATTAGGGATGGGGCTGTCAAAGGTGGGAAAAGTGAGGCTGTGAAGGATGCTCAAAGGAAACCCCCCTCGAAGTCTGTTCTTATTCATGGCAAAGATTTTGTACAGATCATTGCTAAGGTGACTTTTGGGCTCATTGCTTCTGGAACTCAAGTGTATCATTAGTTCAAATTCCCATCTTAACCAGAATCTTGTGCACTCAAAGTTGATATGTATGTTTCTGTTGGCTGTCTGCTGCAGGATGTATTGCTCAGTGGAGATACACTACCTAATGGCCGTGCTCGTGAAAACCGTGCTGAAATTGTGACAGATGCAGTTCTGTCTCAAGTTCCACATCGTGAGTTGGAGAGGGAGTTGATGCCATGGAAACCAGATGATGATGCCTCCGAAAACCTGAGTCTAAATTTCAGTCACACCTGGAGGTTATTGAGCTACATATTTCTCTGTTTCTCAATTCTTATGAGAGAGAGAGATATTTACAGTTCTCTGTGTTGGGTCATCTCCTTGATATATTTAGCCTTCAAGTCAATTGTCTGCTGTCAGTGTCAGCCAAGAAATTTGCACCTGCTATCTGGTCCAAAGTCTTGAAGAATTTCCTTTTATGTTATGTTAAGCAGAAGTTGGGATCAATTTGAAACAAACAAAGCCTTATTTGGTGTCGAGAGCACATTCAATGAGGAGCTTTACACCACAAAGCTTGAGAGGGGGCCACAGATGCGTGAAAGGGAAAGGGAGGCATTGAGGATTGCACGTGAAATTGAGGGGCAGACGACACGTAATATTCATCTTGCAGAGGTAGTGTTTCAGGCATGCTAGCTCCATGTATGTGAATTGCCACTAGGAATTTTGCCAGTATAATGTTTATGACAATCAAAGTTAGTCTTCTTAGGGTAGGATATATATCAGACCAATTGCAGGTCATGGGCCAATGCTCCAAGCTATGTTTGTGACACTTTATGTTTTGTCAGGAGAGAGGGATGCGACTAACGTCAGAGGTTGAAGCGATGGACGAGGAAAGCAGGTATTCGTCTGTGCTTCGTGCAGAGAAGGATGTTGGTGAGGATGATGAAGATGGTCACATTGATGACCACAACGATGAAACTTTTGGAGGAGTAAGCTTTGCCCCGCTTACTGCCAGCACTAGTGACAGCAATACTAGTACACCAGCAGCAGGTGAATACTGCTTCCTTTCTGTTGTAGGCTACATTGCTACTCTTGCAAAACCGCTAGAGCAAGGAGTGGGTCTGACCTCTTCATTGGCTTGCTGTGATGTATGTACAATGGTGCTAATGATATGCATCTTTTGCTTGGGTGAAACAGACAACAAAAGCAGCCGCCCATCATCCGCAGACTCTTCACAGGTAGGGTCCAATGACATAGAAAGAGTAAGAGATCTCCTGCTGAATTTGATCCTGTACTGTTTGCAATGATCTTTGTCATACCACCTTCATCTAGGCATGCTGCAGTTTAATTATCTGGTCAATGAACGTGCTGTTTGCAGGTATTCTGAATGGTAGTATCATTTTGTAAGTCGTTTGGGGTCTCTTAAATTTATAATCAACCAGTTCCCTGTTTAGCTTTTTGGCTTTGAATAGGTCTCACTAAATCTTATTTCTTGAGAGCACTGATATATGGTCCCTTGTTAAAGCTAAGAAGAGCTGACAGGTTCGATTGACAGAATTGATGGTGGTTAGTCCCTGGTAAAAACTTCAGATTTTGGTGCAGATGTCATCTCTGCCTTGATAACCCTGTGTCACGTGTTTCTAATGAAAGTGGGTTCATCCTGCTTTTACACTGTGGTAGGAGTTGATGGAAGCATTTCTTTTAAAACAAAGCTGTAGCATCTAGTTTGTGTTGGGTTTGTAACTTTTTTGGGGTTAGTGTAGGATACAAATTGTATAGTGGGTCATTACGCTTCCAGTGTTACATGGCCTCAAAAAGACAACCCCATTTCTGTAATCTTCCGCAGACTGTAAATGGGCCATCAAAACGTGAATCCTTGCAAGATCGACGTGCTTCTTCAGTAGAGAAGGGGGATGTGGGGACTCTTGATAGCTTGCTTGACACGCACAGGGAGCACCTCAGACTGCGGCATCTCTTGGTTGGTGATAAAAGCAAACGCTCTAACAAGGTAGCCCCCCTTTCTTTGTGGGGAGGGAAGTGTGGCTGCTTTAACCATTCCCTTGTAGTAAGACCTGGAGCCTTCCCAGGTTCTTCATATCAGAGTTATGTTATGTCTCTTGAGGAATTCTTTGGGACAAGATGTCAGGGCTTCCCCCCCCCCCCCCCCCCCCCCCCCTGGCCCCTTCAACTGTAGTTGGAAAGTGTACCGGGTCTGGTAATGCGGTCACAAAATCCTTCATTCAACTATAAGTTGCTTATGGTTGTCAGTGAGCCAGGGTCATTATGATGGGTGCCTCAAGGCTTTTTGTCCCTGCTACTCATAAGTAGTTGAAGTTTTGGGAAACTGCAATGTCCACTTTTAATTAGTGTGCAACTTTATAGGAGGGAAACAACAACCATTTAGCAGCAGTTGCATGTGTTATCTCAGCTCCTTTACTGCTCTGAGCATTGAACCACCAGTATACTCTGGAACAATTTATGTTTTTCTTTTGCCTGTAAGGGTTCTGTGGGTTCAGTCAGTGTGGTCTTTTCTCTTCTACACCTACATGCAGATCTCCTCATTTTCTCTCGGTTTTCATATCCCTCTCTTCCCCAGAAAGAGAACCATCTGCTGAATATGTTGCCGATCCAATCTGTGCTCACTGTCATTTGTGGTTTGTCATGCAGGGTCCAGGGTCGCCATACCATAGTCCAGTCGGAAGGGGCTCACCACTCATGTCTCCTTTGGTTGGAGATCCAGCAGCCATTCAAGCTCTCAATCTGGACCCAAGCTGTCCAAATGTTCCTGAGGATGTCTACAGGTTGGCTATTTCTGTGTGCTCATTATTCTCTATGCATATTGCATAATGCTAGTTGCTTTCAGATTTTTCGAGCTTTGTTCTGTTGATGTTTGCTATTCTATGAGTGTTTTGCGGGAGTAGTCTGTCACATCTCACTGCCCTCAAGCTCATGGTACACAATAGAGATCCCTTTTTCTCAATTGTGTTGATTCAATGCTTGGAGTCTGCAACAGTATATCCTACCAACAACTGAAGTCATGTTATTTACCTGACATTGAAAATTGCCCAAATGTAACCTTTATGAAAGGTTCTCATCCCTCATTCGTGTGGAATCACTCTGCATGTATGAGTGTGTAGTATGCATTTATACATCAACAGGTCAGTGTCCATACTGCCATATAGTGCAGCAGAATTCAGTCATTAGAGCATGCAACTATTTTCCTTTGGACACAGTCAAGAGCTATCACTCTTGAGTGCTAGCCAATGTCATGACTGAGAAGCTCTTGACAGAAACTCTGGACCCAGTTTTCTGTATTTTCCCTAAGTTCTGAGCAAATTGTTGTATACTAATCTACACCCATTATCAGGAGATGATAAAGTCAGTGGGAGTAATACACTGCTGTTCATGTTGAAGGTGATTGTCTGATACTTTGTGAGTGTTACTCACAAGGTTGCAATCGCACCCATTATTATTGTTGTCTGTTTTGGTGTGGCTGGAACGGACCCAGCAGTGACCTTCAAAGGGTTTTTGCAGAGTTCTCTCTGCAATCTCATGGGTATTACCTTCAGTGATGGCCGGTTCTCAAGGAACAAAAACCCCTCAAGATACAGTGCAACATAATTTGCCTGAAAAACTTGAGACTACAGGTAGGGTTTGGTCTGCTGTTGCATATGCTGATGCATGTTGGGGTGATTGTGAATATAAGGTGCGATGGTGACTCGGACATTCGCAGGGAATTTCATGAGTTCAAACTGCAGGAAACTGCGAAAAAGGGGAAGAAGCAGCGTGAGGACCAGGTCAACGAGCTCAAATCTTTTAGTGAAAGCCTCAAGGTACTTTTAAGAGTTGAATGCAGAAGTATTCACATATGCCCTTGTATCAGCGAGTTCCAAAAATGGCTGTCTAGTTTTTTTTCCTGCATTGTTGTTGGATGTTATTTCATTCATATGAGTGTATTGCCAGATTTCCTTCTATTGGAGAATCTGTTTTAAGTCCAGGAGTTGGAGTGTTGTTTTTAAAAAAATAATAATTGTTTATCTTTCAGATGTATTTGAATTGCTAACCAGCATGTCCAATTTTTGCTGTTTTGCCACTTCTCAGAAGAAGGATCTTGAACAACCCCGCTCCCCAAGATCTCCACGTGAGTTAGTATCCTTAAGCCCACATGCCAGCCTCTGTGGAGGCATCAAGCTATTTACTTGGTAGCAACCTTGAATCGTGTTCATTAGTTGGCTTTGAAGGGTTCTTGCGTGATTGCAGCTTGTTTCTTAATGTGATTGACACCTAGTGAAATCACTATTCAGTTGTGATAGTGGTATAATTGGCTAGCGCATCTCTTCTCAAATTCAAGAACTGCATTTCTGAATGTCATATCCTTGTATGTGAGGACTTCAATAATTGAAGGTTCATCTGGAGCCAGAAATATTTCCGTTAAGGGAGTTGCAGCTGCTAACTTGTTCTTTTGCCAATAACAGTCAAAAGCATGTCTGGCGAGTTTGTCAGAGAGGGATCTGCTCGGCCTGCTGTCACTCAGGACGTAAAATCAAGCCTGGCCCCTCCAGCCCCCATGCTTTCAACTGCAGTCTCAGCCCCTTCCCCTTCATCTGTGCCCCTTCCGACAGGTCTTGGTGCGCCTGTCAAGCAGCTCAGTGGATCATCTGATTCATCTGGACCTCCATCAGCCTCTGGCCCACTAGTGGCACCCTCCTCAGTCCCACCACCCATTAGTTTCAGTGCTCAATTGCCCTCTTCTGCAGTGGTGCCTCCAGGCCAGTTGGTCTCATCTCCTACACTGTCACGTTCTTCCTCCTCTGCTTCTGTAGCTTCGAATGGGGGTGCAGCTGCCTCAAAGAAGTCTACCTTGAACCCAAATGCAAAAGTATTACTCTCTTCCTCTGTCTCTCTCTTGTTGTTTGCATTGTGGAGTATGTTAGTCCATGAGCCCCTTGGATTCCTGTTGAAGATTTTCCTCAGAGCATAAAGCTAGACAGGAATATCTGGGGTGTTCTGACTGGTGGATTGAGTTACAGACTGTTGCTTAGAGTTTGAACTAGTGTTGCTGAGGGTTCAACCTGTACACAACTTTCCATATGTAGTTCTGATGATTTGAGAACCACGTCTATGGGATAGGGTCATCTGCATGGAACACAAGTGTTGTCCATGTTCTAGTGCCCTCACAGATGTTCCTCAATGTTCTGTTCTGAATAGATGTCTCAAAAAGCATATGTTTCAAATGTAGCCATTTTCCACAAAGAGTGCATTGAGGCATTGCTAACTACATTTTTTATTTGGTACCAGGAGTTTAAACTGAACCCAAATGCCAAAGCTTTTACACCAAGCTTCAGCTCTCCAAGGCCAGCTTCACCAATGATGCAAAGCCCTATCTACATGCATGCCAGTCTACCTCCAGCAACCTCTCTCCAAGGGGTGCCTCTCCAGTACATGCAACAGCAACCAGTGCAGTCTGCTCAGTTCACGCCGTACCACAATGCTATGGCAGCAGCAGCAGCAGCTGCTGCATCTGGTGCTGGTCCATACATGCAACAGCCAGGGGGATTCGTCTCGGGGTTTCCAGGAGGTGGCATGCCACAGGTCCTACCAGGCCAGCCCAGTATGAAGATTCCAGCTCATTCTCAGCAGCAGGTCTTTCTCATTCCATGGATATTTCTTGTTCTCTCGCAGTCTTCCAATCTAGAGTAGATTTAGCAAACCTGGCAAGGAAATCTCATTATTGTTCTATGTTGTACTCAGGTTGTTAGTCCTTTTGGACAGCAGCAGCCGATACGATACCCATCCCAAGCTCCTCCAATGCAACCTGCCTTCCTCCATCCCAATGGCCAGTTGGTAAGAATATTCAGCTGTATCCTTTAAACATGTCAGATTCCGCCTTTGGACTTTGGAGGAGGCTAGAACAGTGAAGGATGTAAAGATGTTCAAGGGCTCAGAGGAGATGATGTGGTAAAAATGCATAAAACTTGAACAGAATTGTTCTGGAATTCATGGATGATGGTAGGAGGGTCCATGGTGTCCAGGTCTACCAGTCCAAAAGTAGGTACTGAGTCTGATCCATTAAACCAATCAAGGAAAGAGATCTCTCTAATCATATACTCTTTCCTCAAATTGGAGGAACTTTGTTGTAAAGCAAGAGAGAGGTTTCTCTATTAGAGCTGATGTTTGGTATCCTTGGTAGTTTGCATGTCCATAGAGGTGGCCAAGCTTTGTGTGAAAACTATTGAAGTCTATTGTGTGCAAAATGTAAATTGCTTCAAAGTGATGGGGTGGTATTTGGCTTGGTGTGTACAGTACCCACCAACACAGATGATGCTTGCACATCCTGGCCAATTGATGTACATACAACATTACCCCCAGGTAAAGCTCTATCATTTGAAGACAAATGTGCTTCACAATGGGTTTCTCAGTCTGAGCAAGCAGTATGTGCATCAATTCTGAAAGTTGCATTGCTGACATCATGCTCAACATAGTCCATCCAACTTGCATGGGAAGGTTTGTCATCAAGGGTCTGACAGACCAATTTCTATGCATCAAAATATACATTTTTTTTTGGCTACACATCATCTGGAAGAGAATCAACCACCACTCTGAACTTACACTAGTATGGCATATGGGTGGAAAGAAGTGCAGTAATGGGCTGTGACTTGATTTTCTCTGTTCACTTTGGTGAGAAATACTGGAGAGTACTACTGATCCATGTTGAATGTTGACAGGGGATGATACAGGGACAGCCAGTACCTCCACCTCCTCCTCAAGGTCCACTTCCTCCTCCTCAACCCTCTCAGCAAAATCAGCAGCAAAAGCACCGCAGTGAGTTCTTCTGACTTTTGCAGTCACATGGTGTAAAATGACTTGGGTGTTCTGGAATTGTCTTAGAGCCTTACATCATGGTCTTGAGAATTGATATGGTTTAAGCAGGTGCAGGCATCGGCATGCACTTTAGTGGTGCCCCAGGCTCATTCCTTCCCGGGCAGCAGCATCAGCACCAACAGTCCCAGATGCATTTCCACAACACATTGCCAGGTGGCCTTGCTCCAGGTTCAATGAATTCTGGGGCTCAGCCCCCTCAAGGGGGGATTCCAAACAGCACAGGACCAACAGGACAGAATGGAGGCAGCAGTGGAGGTGTTAGGGCAGGAGGCAAAGGTGCTGCTGGAGGGTTCCAACAACAATGACCAGCAAGGGAATCTCCAGTAGAGAATGGCACTGACTACAAATGATTCATTGAGGGGTGAACAGAAAGCATTTGCAAGGGCCATCCTGGTGGTGTGTGCTCTGGCTGGTGTGGTTCGTCTCTCCTAACCACTAATAAAAGGCATGTCCCAAAAATGGTCCAACCTACCCATGATTGTTGGCTGTTATTTTTCTGTGCCTTGCAGCTTGGTTTTCCTCTTCTTTTCACTTCTTTTCCTGATTGTCTCCTAACTGGTCTCAATTGGCATGGACCTTTCCTGTTGTCCACTGTAATGTTCTTCCTTCAGGCTTTTCCCTTGGGATAGCAAGTGAAATACTGAAGGAAGAGAGACAAGCGTATGTTGGAACCTTCTTAACTATTAGGGTCCTATGCAGATCTTACCAGCTCATTCTACATAGTTTCCTAAGCTTCTTTGTCTCAGGTGGAGATGCTTGTTCTCTGTGGAATCTTCTCTAGGGCACAGGCTATGTGCAGTGGTGCCTTTTATGTTTGCGCTCCACCCAAATGTCTGACAGTAAGGTAAACATTTTTTGGCAATACTACCATCAACCAGTGGTATGAGGATTTTCCAAATTTTCTTTGGACATTTGTGCCAATTTCCTTCAACAAATTGCTGCACATTTATCTTTGGCAGATAGCTTTATGTATGCGGGTGTAACACATATAGATCATACAATCTAGGTTTCTCTTTCAACAGTGCAACAGGAATGAACAAATGCAGTAGAGCAGGCTATCCAAGAGCAGGAACAAACTGTTGTGAGTGATGTTTAATGTTGGTCACCCAGTGCTGACAAGTTGCACAGTGCTGCTTGTGACTGTGGCTTGCTGAAATCCCTTGAACTCTTTGGTTGTAATCACAGCTGTAAACATTGTTGCCGTGGATCTGTAGTGGAATGCCATTTGAACGGTATTTCCCTCTTTTTTATCTTCTGGGGCTAAGAAAAATGTCTGATTTTGGTTTCCTAACTTTTTTTTCCATTGATTTTGTGTTCTAATATTTGCTTTAGGCCACCTTCATCCATGGCCATCCTTGGGTCTCTGCTGATCAAATTGTGAATGCCTGTAGAAGCTCCCTTAGAATTTATCCCTGCTCCAGTCAATACTGTGAGAGATTTCAAGAATTGGAAACAGGAAGAGATGAAGCAAATGGAAAAGCCAGCCTTTTGCAGATGGTGTTCGGCCTCCACATCATGCCAGTGGACTGCCAAAGATTTGAGAAGGTTTGAACACAAACCTTGCTTAAAACATTAATTCCTTAATTCTGCATGGTGATATCTTGGTGATAAAAACTTGCATTGACCACTTTGATGTGACAGATTAAGTTGATGTGTCTCTTCTAGTTTGAAGGTATTATTTTCACTACCTCCTGAGAAGATGGGTTCTGGGCTGGTAGATGTATCCATATTTGTTAGTCAAGAAAATCAATTCTGGTCTTGAAGATGGTCCAATTGGTGTCTTAAGTACTGCAATCAGATATGTGTTCACTCATCAATGTTTTGTTTTGTTAGTATCTGGCTTTTCAACAGAGCTGCAAGTTTCTTCTAGAGACTTGAAAATAGGCAAATTTGAATGAAACGGTCAGTGGATGTGGTTGGTTGATGCTTCATTAAACCCCCCCGCCCTTTTAACATGTGTGTGGGAGAGGGGGGTTCTGGTATTTGTAATTAGACCTGCATTTTTTGTACATGTAGTTGGTGGTCAAATGGAGAATGGTATATTGTATCATGTGTAATGGAAGACACTGGAAACTAGTTGCTGACTATATTAGGAAATTCTAACTATACTGTTTTAACTACACGCTATTTGCTATTCCTATACATTGTGTCATTCCATTTCTCAATATGTGTACTATATTAGTTGTGTGTGTTTTTTAGATTGCCCAAAAATCTTCTAATGTGATTGGAATTCCTTGGTCTAAATGATTTTATTCAATTGATACCTCTTGAAAACAGGATCACTTGTGAAGGTTCATGCAACGTTGTTCATTGAATAAAAAGCAATGGAAAGCTTGCATGGGTGTTTGCAGTTTTTTTTCCTTTTTTCCCGTGATACCTGCCTTGTATGCACCAGTTATCATGTGAAACGATTGGGAAACAAAAGTTTTCTGCCAGTGTGTTATGTTGTTTAATGCCCTGAGACAAGGTTGTTACTACATAAGTGTCCCTCAGCTCTAGCTCAACCTTGTTTAGGTGCTTATTCTGTTATTTTTGGAATGCCCTGCTCATGGGTATATGGACTAACTGCATCCTTATATGGGGCCAAAAGTATCATGTAGAAATTTGACATAATAATAATGCAATGAAGCCCAGGTTTAGGGGTTTCTTAGAGCCCTGAAGTTCTTTGAGATTTTGTGACAGAAAGCAAGTCTATTCTGTGAAGCCCATTGTGAAACAAGAATCTTGAGCATCAAGGTGTACGTGATCTAAAATTGTAACCATCTAAAACATTGACCCAAAATTTTCAGTGTACTTGCAGGCAATTCTTTGGCAGAACTTTCACTCTGGGAGGTATCTGAGCCAGTACCTTCCAAAATTAGGTCAAGACCCAAGGGAGGGAAGGTGTTCCAGGGTCCTCAAAGAGGGGGGGCTGGCGTCTCTGAGTGGTTTCTCAAAGCGTGCCTTCTCTAGTACAAAATGATAATAATAATAGGGTTCTTATGGGGGTTAATGAAGTTATCCGAAATGTAAAGGAAAACACAGCACCAGAACCCTGAGTTTGGTCATACAAGGGGTGAGGTTTTTTTAAACCTTGCAAAAAAAATTACATTAGCATGATGGGCGGTGGAGGGGGGGAAGGTGATGAAATTCTGAAAACCGTCAATTTTGGTGGTAAATTGAATTTCATCCTGTATTTCCTTTTTTTCCTGAGCGATTCCGCTACTGCAACATATATTTTCACGCTCTTACTTATACAAATACTATCATTACTCTCGAACCTTATGCATTAAATGCTGAGTTTCAGCATTTCATATTAGGACTTAATAAAATTTCCTTAAGTTGTGGATACCACTGAAAGAGGGGATAGGGGCTGAAAGGAGACCCAAAGAGAGCATGACGTTATGAATGACTTAAAGATTTGTAATATAATTTTTTGCAACTAGTGTGGTGGGGTTCTAGTAATGTTGGTCCCATGTGATGCACTCCCAAATCCCTTGTTGAACTCATTTGAGGGTCCAACTATGTAGAGTTGCGAAAAGTTAGGATTTAAGAATCACTCTCAACTTTAATCTTGTGTAAAGTTGTCAATCCCATTTCTATTATGGTCAAAGTGGGTTGTAAGGTCACCCACTGTTATAGTTGAACTAGGCTTGGCTTCAGAGTTCTTTATGGGACCTTGTTAAATTAATTTAAATTTAATTTCCAGCGATGAAAATCACACTAAATTCAATGCCTTTTGACGCACTAGTCTGATAATAATTGTGAAACGACAAAATGTAGTGGATGAAAAAAGCGTTTCTGCTTGGATTGTTCATCCATGAGGGCAACAGCTTCGGACTAACCCTAACTCTGTCGTCTTGCATACAAGCGAGTGTAGTCGCATCCAACGTACCGTCGCGCTGTTGCTCGTCGTTGCTGCTTTCTTCTTCTTCTCTATAATCGAAGCGAGAAGATGTCATGGCGATCCTCTAGAACTGCTCTTCACAAGGTTGGTACATACTCCTATTATTATTGCCTGATTTCACAGTTTTTCTTTCGGGCCGGAGGATCGCGTATTATCTGGTTTGTAGCAGCAGCAGCGGCAGTACTGGTAGTAGTAAGCCCAAAGACCCGTTACTGCCGCAGCTTTGTACAGCTTTGATGTGGAGGAACTCTTTCCGGATGTGGTTTGTGACTTGTAGGTTTCCAGCACTATTGCACGCGTATCTGTGCCCATGATCACGGTTTGATTCAATGTCATTGAGTCCCGTGTCTTATTGTGTCGCAGCATGATTGAATTGTTATGCGAGATTTATGTTCGAAACTGTTGCTTTTAGCGTGCATTGTTGGTGCTATTGTCATGATGCTCATCGAGTTCTGCATGATGAAAGTGATACAGGATAGACAGGCGCCTGATATTATCGAAGCTTGATGTGCTTGCGGATTGGAGGATGTTTTAGGGTTTAATTACAAACCCTAAACCATCCTTGAATTATAGCAGATCTCCTGTCATTCGAGTTTAGGGTTTAGTGTTGCAGACTCAGTTCATCGACTCTCGCCAGCCACCAGAGAATGATCTGCAATTTGCTTGAGAGTTAAAAAATCTGTTGGTATGGCAGATGCAGAATGCATTAGTGTTAAGGACAGGGAACTGTGTTGAAATTGTGCTAAAAACTGAAGGTATGTGCCTTTGTCACATGCTTGGCATGTTGGAGTCAAATGCAGTTTTTGTGCAGGATTTAGGGTTTATGTTCTAGGGGAGGTTCCTGTATGAGTGCATTCTCCTGAGGGAGGGGCACCAGAGGGTGTTCATGAACCTCAGGAGAATGCACAAGTATGGGAACCTCCCCTTACATAAACACAACACTTTTTATCTCCTCGCTTCTTTCAAATTTCATAAAAAAGAAATATTTCCATGGGAACATATCAAATTGGGGGAGCTCCACTGGCATAACGCCCTAGGGTTCTTCTGCCGGGGGAGATCCCTCAAAATAGTAATAAAAAGGGAGTTGTTTATGGATTAATTGTGTGTGCAGATAAGGGTTTTTCCATTGAGCTGTAATTTTAGTTTTGTGGTAACCATTCTGCTCTACATTGTATGGTTCATGCATTTAAGGTGTGGGCTTTTCATTTCAGGTTTCAGGGGAGTGTTACTTACTGAAATCCTTAGATACAGCAGCAGTAGCTTGTTTCAGGGATCAGGCACTCTTCCAAAAGTGAGAAAAGAGTTACTGTTGCCCCTTTTCCCATATTCAGTGCAGTGCCTCATATCTCAACCTGTGCCTAAATTTGCACAGCATGAAGAGGTCAGTGTATAACAATCACTTTTTTTTCATTTCTTTGCAAGTTGACATATCTGTGTGTAGCAGGCACTTTTAATATGCTTTGAATATGATATAGACCCCAACATTGCAAATTCAGGCCATTTACCAAATTCTTAGGTCTGAGGTGTAAGGCCACATTGTACCTGATTTTGCAGATAAAGTGACATGGCCATGTTAGCAGCTTACTATTCTGATTTTGGTTGGGACTTGGAGAGCAGAGGTCTTTCCAAACAGCAAGAGGAAGATCCCTTTGACTCTCTCACTGACAAGGTTCCAGAGAGACCAGTGACTGTGGCAGAGGGTGCTTCATACAGTCTGATAATACTGGCAGGTTTGGCTGTGGCTGCAGCTGCTGCTTGTGCAGTTTTCAAGGAACTGATATTTGAGCCAAGAGAGTATGTTCTGTGTTTTCCTTTACTGGACTCATAGTGGATGCAATACAATCCTTGCACAGATGTGACTACCAATTTTGCAAAGGCCACCTGTCTGTTGTACATAGTTGTGGAACAGGTGGTCTAGGGTGAAACCACTAGGTTATGGATTCCTCTAATCTCATTACCATCCATGGATGCGGAAGTTAGTATACTGCATTTCCACAAGGGATGTTTCTTTGCAAACACACAAGGTGGCAATCATTTGCAATGTTCAAGTCTAATCCTCTGTTTTGTAATGGAGGAGTTGTTGCAGTTTGCCTACATTCTAGGTGAATTTAGCTGATGAATTTGGGAGTTCCATTTCTAGAATGCTGATGTAGCAATTTCCACTTGTAGGTACAAAATATTTGGCAAGGCTTTGGAGAGGGTGCAACATGACCTCAAATTCCTTTTTAAGTAGGTGGCATAGTTACAAAATCTTGATAACTTCCATTGACTTTAGTGCTTGAGAGCTTCCTAAGTTTGTGCCAGTCATTAGCTTCAGCATTGTATGAGGTCATGCTCAGCCGTTTCACCTTGAAGTTGCTGATTTGAGAGATTTGATTAAGTCCTAAGGTTTTGGAAGTTTCTCTGCAGGTGACCATTTGGTTAGGAAGTCTGGAAAACAGATTATGGTCAAGAAACTAGGAATCGTGCTGCCCAACAACAAATCTCACACTGCACATTCACAGATGAAGATGGTGTTGAGTGTGTTGAGGTTAGATATGTGCATTTCTTTCATTGTGCTGAAGGATCTTTTCCAAAAGCTCTTTTCAAGTTCTTTTCCCATTATTTTGGCAGTCTGAGAAAAGTGAAGTCCCTGTCTGCAACTGGTAGCAGCAGTATTTTTAATTCTTGAGACTCCCTCCAGCCCTTGTGTTATGTGTGCCTCTTATATAATTTGGAATGTATACCTGGAACATAGCAGGTGATGTTCTACATTTGTGGACCACAAGGAGCTGGGAAAGTGTACAGTGAGATGTTTAAAGACGAGGAGGGTAAGGCCTGGAAGTTCATATATTTGATTGTAGACGTGACATCACCATCCCCTACTTGTCTCATGTTGGAATCTTATATGCTGGACTTGCCTGTAGCAGCCTAGGAGCCACCTATTGAATTTCAGTCCATTGATCTGAAAATAGAATTTGACTTGCTTCTCAAGTGTTTGTAAGGCTTGTGTGTTAAACGAGTGTAGGTATCCTTGTAAGGCTTGTGTGTTAAACGAGTGTAGGTATCCTTAGTCTTTTTTTGTGGTGCTCTGTTTGTAATGGAACTGTGCAACCAGAACAGCTATCATCTATTTTTGTAGACTTGCAAACTCTGCAGTGTTTCCTAGCATTTGAATTGGGCCAGGTTTCCAGTACTAAGGAGGTTGATCTGGTGATCTGGAGGTTGAATAAGTTTGTGTAATTCTAATCTGGGGTGTGGGCTTAAATTTTGGACAGTTAATCTTTATATGTCAAACTAATCTTCACACCACCCTTTCTTCTTTACAACTATGTTTGAAAAAAGGAAACCCAGTTATTAAAGAGCTGCCTCAACCAAGTTGCCACTCTGTGGCATTGAACTTAAATTTGAACGGAAACTACATTGAAAATTATGTTCAAATCTATCTTTAAAAGAATGGTCAGAGTAAGGCAGATTTATTTGTTTTGATAACTGTTGGGAGCAGATGAAGTCAGTGGGTAGTCATGCCAGCTTGTCACTATTGAAATCACTCAAGAAAGGATTTCCAATTACACAGCAACAAACAAGGAAGCTTGAAAAACTGGAGTCCCTTACAAAATTGTACTGTATTATGGGAGGTTACATACATGTCAGAAAAAAGTGATGAAATGTCCAATTAGTTGTACCTTGGGTAGAATTAATTCTCTTTGTTGGGAAGAGACTTTGCATTTGTCTTGGATTTTGGGATAAACTTTTGGCTTGAAGTGGGAATGATGCTTGAAGTGGGAATGATTTGTTAACCATCTAGCTTTTGTCTTTCAGCCTTGTTTTTGTTTAATTATTAGATTATTCCATATTGATTTTAGTTTCGTTCAAATTTGTTAAACAAGTTTCATAGGTGTATGATATTTCATGATTTTGTTTGAAATATGATATTCATATTTGGAACAAGCTTTGTACATTTTGTGATTTAGCTAAGATGCACTTGAAACTTCTACAATGGAGGTGAGTATATTGTGAATGAAGCAAAAATGACCATTACAACTGATGACATGAAAACTGGTATACATAGCTTGTGTGCATGCCATTGAAGCTCCCAGATTTATTCAGGATATTGTGGCCACTTTATGAATACCATTGAGGCTCTCAGTTTCTGTACAGAAGACCACTAGACCACACCAGTTGTTGTATTGATAAGTTTCCGCATTACTGCTTGGTTCCAACTTTTTGAAAATAATATTGAAGAGTGGGTAATAGATCTTGTTGTCATTCCCAGAACTCAAATTAGTAAAAAACTTTACTTAGAAGTACATTGCAGAGCATGCCTTCAGAAATCCTACATTCCTAGCAATAGTCATTTCCAGCGATTGACATTTCTTCTCTGTTGGTTCCTTCCACGACAGCACTACACAACAAAGTCTGATATCACAATCATGAACTAATTGATCTTAGATGTTGCTACGAAATTCATCATACTCACTGGCAGTGATTGTCATAATATCCAGAAGCCTTTAGTTAATTTGCCTTTAGAACCATTAGCAACCTCCATCTACGTCTTCTACCTAAAAGTTGCCAACATACATATACAAGATCAGGTCATGTAATTAGTCACCATTTCTCATTAATTACAATGCCCAAAAGATTGATATTTAGTTTCCCACCTAACTGACAAACCAAAGATTATGAATCAACAGAAACTGGTTTTTTGAATTATGTAACAGAAAGGCCAAAAAGAGTGAAAATTACAAAGGAAAGTGTTGAGCTCATCCACCCTAAAAAGTGTCCTTGCAGACAAACAGAGATTGTAACAGGCTGCAGTTGTGATCTCGTATCCTACCAAGATGAAAGAAAAATTATACCTGGAATGAGGGTTATGGATCAGAACTTTATAAGAGATAAAGTTTACTACCCAGACAACTAATTGGACCAGACATGAACTAGGCCATGCCTATTTCCTGTGTATATTTCATTCCTCTCCTCATCATAGAAGAGGGCTGTTACATCTTCAAGAGCTTCATGAATGGAGCTTCTGATATTGGAAGAGTTGGCACATGTTCGAGGCCTAATCCCAACACGCAGGTCATCAGCCCTGATCTTTGCCAGGCATTTCCCTGTCAAGATGTTGCTTATGTTGATGGAGCCCACTGCACATAGAACACAATGTTCTTGCTGAGCATTTCACTCTCCAGATCATTCTACAAAAGAGAACTTCCGACAAGCAGCATATAACCTCCTGACATTGCTAATACTTAGGAAGACAAAGGACATACCAGCTTCATCTGCAGTTTTGTCTGCATGGGCCTTGCAGTATGAGATAATGAGATCTTGCTCACTGGTGATGTATATGTTATTAGTGTTACAGTCAGGATACCATAGCAAGTGATCTTCAAATGATGTCACAAGCTCTCCCCGAAAATTCCATACAGCCACTGTTCTGTTGCGGAAGGTTAAAAAGAGTTGATTCTCATACAAAAATATGAATGCTGATGGTGTCATAAACTCTGTTCTGCTTACTTCTGTGAGCTGCCCATTTCTCACCTGACATTGCAACCCATTCAAATAGCACCATCTTCAGTTTATTGCCAAAGTTAAGGAAGTCATTGTCAAGCATTTGACTGTCACATGTTCCAGAAGCAAAGTCGCATTATATAGGAGATATTAATTAGTAAGGTTATAAAAAATGCACATAAATCAAAAAGGCAAGAAAAGAACATACATCAAGAATTTGCAGGTTCTCATTTTCCTGCTTTACAAGCAGCTTTTCATTGAATTGCTCGATGAAGTCCACCTTCTTGTTACGGTGCAGCAGGTGATTAAAGGCTTTCAACACTGAACCATCCTCAATTGACAATATCTTTAATGGCACATGACTTTGTGCCCTATCAAAGATAAGCAGCATGATGCCTGGGCTGATACATTACAATTACAATTATCAGAACTCGTGACCTTTAAGGAAACCTGTATGTGGACTGGATATTCATAACCTCCACAGAAAACATGAAATTATCTTTGACCACTGAAATTGCATTTCAAAACTAACCTGATCTTGATTTCCTGAACATTCTCATCAGAGATGGAATACAGCAAGGTGTAGTTTTTCAAGTCAAACACCTTGTATATCCTGTCACAACAACACCCACCGATCACATTTTCAGTCCAAGGAGGATGCCATGAGATCTTCACAAGCACAGCAAGAACCCCTCTAGATTTTTAACAATGGCAAATCTCCACTTGAACAGCATGACACAAATGACCCAGAACACATAGAATGAGAATATGAACAATACCGGTCTTGTGCAGAATATGTGAGCACTTTTCCATTCACATCATCAAACTCAACAAAACCAGGCCATCTGAGTGATTCAGACTCAAACAAGGGGAAACCAGCATCAGGCTGGCCTCTTCGAATGTACCTGAAGAAGAAAATTCCCGGTTAGTGTGACTAACCACACTCCCATCCCAAGACATAACACACAATAGATCAACATCAACACAGTGTGAAGGAGCTGCTACACTTACACACAGGTCTCAAAATCCAGGAACCTTAAAAACAACTCCAATAGCTCAGGGCTTGGAGAAGAGTATAAGAGTCCAAACTTTATGATATGAATGCAATCAAAAATTGTATATAATAGGAAACATACTCAATAGGAGTGGTTCTGCACTTCAAGGAGCTGAAGTTGTCAGAAGCATATACTGATACAGTGATCAAGGAATCATTGTTTTTGTTGTAGAACAAACTGCGAATCACTTCATCTGCACTGATGTTGAGGAAACATATTCTCTTGTTTGTGTCTGGTACATTCAAACCCAGCTTGTAAGTCACTAAAGCAATCAACAAAAATGTGCCCCATAAGATTGGTGATAGAAAAAATTGGGGATAAGTGCTGCACCTCGGCTAAAAGCAGCACAGATACCAGAATGCGTGAGAGCAAACACAGTGTCCCTGGCAGCCCCAATTTCCACAATCCGAGACCGCTTCTTGAGAAATGGCAACTTCAGAAATTGGTGGGCTTTGGGGTCATGTGTGTCAAACTCTTCCTGCAAAAGCAACATTTGAAACAAAAAAAGTGTTATACATGAATTGACATACAGACTGCAAGCATATCCATCTTCTCCAACAGTAGCAGAGATGCACCAAGCAAACAAGTTATATCATAACATCATCCAGACAGCCAATGGTGGACCAACCAAAAACACAGAAAAGACCATGAGTGGAGTGTGTATTGAAAACTCAAATATTTGTTGTTCTAAGACGTGAGCTGAACCTTCTTCAACCAAACCTTTGACATCATGAGAAGTGGACCTCAACCTTGATTTGGCTTCCCACACCTTGAGTAGAATGGGCTCATAAAACTAGGGACAGCAATATCCCTTGGAGCACAGCAAAACCTCACGTTCATCTACATATTTTGTAAGCAGCAATTGTTACTTGGATTTAAAAGTGGCCTCTTGATCGCCAGCTAGGGTTACAAATCGCTTTGGAAAAGCTCCAAAAATAGCGTGCAATGGTTGCTGCAACTACATGTGACAAGATCAATGCCCGAGTTGAAGCGGAAAGAGAAAACCCTAGTCAGCACAGCATCGACGAACGGGTACCAAGTCCCTGGCTGAGGTGGGGAAAAAACCACACGAAACCGAGAAAACCTAAGTGGAGCTAAAGAAACCAGTTCTCCTCTCTCCTCCCTCTGCACAAGAAAATTGACCGAGACTTGGTCTACACACACACACACCCACCTGTAAATGAAAGTTCCGAAACTTCTCTTGCGAATTAGTGCGGGTAAAGGCCAGGTTCCCCGCTCGGCTGATCTCCCGCTTCAGGAGCTTCCGTACGCAGTTCTTGGTCTCGTCAGGTCGTGTCCGTTTCCCTGCAACTACTCGTCTCGCCGACGCCGGTCGTGGACTACTCTGCATCCTCATCCTATTCATCGAGTCCATCTCCTCCTACTTTACTCCACTAAAGACCTCGTTATTACTCCCTACACTTTCCCTCTTCAAATTCCTCCTTAACCGTCCTACCTCCTGCACTTCCTGTTCCTCCTCTTGCTCTCTTCCTCTTTCTTATTCCTCTCCCCTATCTCTACAACAATAACAACAACAACAAACACTCCCACTTGCAATCGCACAACTACTACTCCACATCGTCAGCTCCTTATTCTAAGCCTTCCAACCCCAACTACTCCCACAACGACAACCATAGTCTGCAAAACCTAAAAAACCTTCACACAACAAAACCAGACAGGAATAGTGACAAGACATCAAGAACAACAACAACAACAAAGAATTAAAATCTACGAAAAAGAAGAGGCACAAAGAGTTCGATTCCAGTTCCCTTTTCGTCCCATCTCCATTTCAACTTCTTCTTCTCTATGCAGCAAACGCACAGAATTTTCAAAAACTGCGACCAAGCCGGCTTTCACGACAACAGCAACAAAACGAAGGGGAAAACAAAAACTATAAAAAGGAACCTAAAGAGACGACAAGAGTGCCCATGGCAAATCACGGGTAACGGGTGACGGGCAGAGCATGGAAAGGGTTCGAGGGGGGACAGTGGTAAATACCTACCTATTAGGTATCTATGTTTGAAATTTGAAAATCCTAGTTGGTAGGGGAACGGGGAACAGAAGGGCAACAGCGCACGTCTGTTCCCGTGTTCTCGTGTCCACCAAAATGTAAACTATTATTAGTGAACCAATCAACGGCATTTTCTTTATCTTTAAATTTGTTCCTTTCGTTCTTTTTCCTATATTCATATTCGATATTTCCATATTTCCATATTCATTTTTGCCCCTTTTTTCAGTCTTATTTTTCCTATTGCTGGGTAAAGGACAAGGCAGTTGTGTTTGCAGGTTTTAGGGTTGGGATTTTTGATTAGTACACTATTTAGCTAAATTCTAAATAGATTCAAACTGCTGTGTACTTTAAGGCGTAAGTGTATAAATTTAATATACATATACCCAAAGTGTTGTACATATGAAGGCCCATGTAACACTGAGAACATACATAGAATATGTACTATACATAAGTCGGTAGAAGACATACGCGTATGTCTAAAAGAAGCACAATATCATTGCATAATTAGCAGTAATGGATCTTTCCAATTCGCTAGTCAGGTTAATTTCTAGAAGGGTAGTTGAATTGGCAGAATAAAATCTTATAATGTTTTCTTCGAGAGAAAATGTGTCAATTAATGGCTAACATTAGAAATTTGGAAGAAATGTATGATGCCACTTGACCTCAGTTGCAAACTGGAATGGACTGGATCAAGCGTATTCCAGTGAGCAAAAAGCTCCCACAAGAGATGAGATAGCTTGATAAAGATTTAGCATCAAGAAAGACAAGTGATTTTGTGTTGTGCAGCATGCCATGTCATATGAAGATATAACATCAAGAAAGACAGTGATTTTTCGTTGTGAAAGTGTGCAAGTGTCATAAGAATTGGCAATGCTCGAAAGGTGGATGTGACTTTGCATACCAAGGGGAGGAAAACAATCTTGGCTTGTTAGTAGTTTTGACATCAAGACACAAAGAGGGAAAAAAATTTAGAAGGTACTCACCAAACCACCAAGGAGTAGCAGCACCTCAGAATACTTCCGACACTTTGTTCAACTCCTTAGGATCTTCAGATCAACTCCCAGGTGTCTGCTAGCTACAAGTGAAGAGGTTTCTCTTGTGCCTGGATAAGTGCCTGTTCAAGACATCATCTTCAGCTCCTGTTGTTGTCAGTACCTTCTGTCAGATGCTCCCTGCCATTTCAAACAGAAAGGAAATGCATGTGCAACTTTGGAAAATCATTGGTAACCAGATAAATGATGGTACATCCTTTAGGAACCATGATTTATTCCACATATATTACCTTGAAGAAGAGATACTAGGGTGGAAAAACATAGAACAAAATAATTAAAGAGAGCCCCCCTAAGACAAATTTTCAGTACTGGAAACCCCAACTACATACACTCCACAGTAAAGCTCTGAGACCAGAAACTCCCACAATGGCTCTTCCCGTAAACCAGCACAAAGAAAAGTGTAAATGTCACTGTTGTGGCAGCAAGATTATCGACCTAATCATTTGAACCCCATTATCACACCATGACTGTATCTTGCTAAATGCTCTAAACACAGAGCAAACTCCTCATGTCATTCTACTAACTGAGTTCTGCCTCTGTAGGCAGGCACACAGCTATGTTAAGCAACTAGTACGGATTTACTAAGGGAGCAGTGTGCAAATACACTATGTTTTTTCCTTCCACCCACATGCAGGGAGCACCAGCATTCATTAATATTAATGCACACAAGCAACCATAAATTAAGGAAGGGGCTCCGTAAGAGAGCAATTCTATTCGCTGCCATGTTCTGCCTGTGGTGCGGGCCTCACAGTCAGAAGAGGTTGCAGTGCCTTCACCACAATGCTCATATTGGGGCGGAAATCTGCCTCATACTGCACACACAAGGCTGCTACTGCTGCCATCTGCATTCCACATCACAAATGTCTCAGTAGCCCTCAGTTCCCACCCTCATTCCATATAGAAAAGAGGACAGTAAATTGTATTGACACACATATCTATTCTCATGACACATATCTATGAGTGCAGAAAAAAACAATCCACAATACACCTTGAAGGTGAGCGTTATCAGTTCAGGCAAAACCAAAAAAAAAAGACAAGAATGGGTGGGATCATAACCTTGTGAGTGTCATCACAAAGTATCAGACCATCAACTTCATCACAGATGGCAATAACTAGCTGATGTAACTCTCCACTGACTTCACCAGCACCACTGTGGGTGTAGATAGTATATAGTAATCTGCTCAAAACTTTACTAAACAAGAAACTAAACAAAAAACTTTTATCCTCAGTCTCTGTCCTCAGTTTCTGGAAACAACAGAAATCTCAGTCAAGACATTGGCTTGGAATCAAGAGACATAACTAGCAAAATGGTCAATTGTAATCTTCTTATTACACACATCTCTATTGTGAGATTCTCAAAACTCAGAGGGACAAACTGCATACAGGTAAGAATAAAATGCATGCAATGCATACCTTGGCAACAGCCTTCGGAGGATAGTCACTCCTCAGCTTGGGATCAACACATTGCTTGACTTTGTCTTCACTGAGTTTTGGTGTTGCCTGGACAAATCAAACCCGATCAAAGTGGGACAAAGACTTCATAAATAAACACTTCATGGAGCTCTTCATGGAAATGATGAAGTAGATAGGACTATTACTTTCTGAAATAATGGCATCTAGCAATACTACAAGTGGTTGTCCATGCATCTGTGCAAAGGATTGACTCAACTTACCCATGTTACAAGACTTTGTTGTCCACGTGGCATTGTAGGATCCACAGGTTTCCGACCAGTAAGAAGCTCCAGAAGAACCACTCCAAAACTGTAAACATCACTCTTCTGTGTCAACTGGCCTGTCATAGCATACCTGCCATAATTTCAACCCATCAATATGTTAGGAAGGTATAGTATTCAACTTGCCTGTGACAAGTTGACAGTTTAAGAGGACGCCAATGTTCTGCAAGCAAACACAGATGTGTGTTAACTGCATCTACAAGCAGCAACTCACAAATGAGAATGCTTACTGATGATTTGTAATAGCTAAGACAACCTTCTTGTCAATCCTCTGCTCAGATAATTGGTATCGTCAATGCTTCACAGCTTCGACTTTGATGGTACATTATGTATATCATCACTGCAGGATGCACATTCCAACTGACTCAATGACTGACCGCATTGAAGCCAATCACATTCCAACTGACTTGGGCATTAGGAGTGTGGCAAAATTCATGATGCATACACCACAGAATACTGGAAATTCACAGTAACTTACTCAGGTGCATGGTATCCGAAGGTGCCAAGAACACGTGTAGAATGTAGACGAGCAGCCATGTCTGGGGCCTGATTTGATAGGTTGAAGTCTGCAATCTTGGCTACATAATCATCAAAGAGCAACACATTGCTGGACTTAATATCTCGATGAATGATAGGTGGTTGTGCTTTCTCGTGCAGATACTCCAGCCCCCTTGCTGCCCCAACTGCAATCTTGACTCGTTGCATCCAGTCAAGCACTGGCCCAGGCTGGGCACCTTTCACACCTTTCCTACCTGCAGAGCAACCAATATCAGCCCTAAATGATCATAAAACAGAGAGTGAAGAGAAAATATTGAAAATTTTGCTGGATGTATTCCAGAGTGTCAAGACCTGCTTGCAGCATGCAAACCAAACCTTATCTCTTCCGCCACGCGTCACCTACACTAGATGTTTGAAGAATTTACGTTCTGTGATGGGAGATGTCATGGGCTTTTCAAACCAACCACAGAAAACATATGACTTATGCATAGGCCCATGTGAGGATATTTTGTTGTGTCCATAACCACTGGGGCATCATCTCTGTCACTCCAGAGAACATGTTCAAAAGCCACAATTGTCCAAAATTTGATTACTAATGAACAGTGAAAAAGTGACCACCATGTAAAATATCATGAAGAGATCCCATTGTAGCAAATTCATATGCGAGTACACGTAAAGGCCCATCCAAGCAATATCCAATGAGCTCAACAACATTCTCATGCTTTAGTCTTGACACCAAGGCCACCTGCATCAGGCAACCCCAAAAAAAACGAAATTGAATAAGTTTAGAGATCTGATTGCAAAAACTCAAATGCATTTGCATGTCTCCCTGCAGATACATATTGGACCATGGTAGGTAGGGTAGTGGCATTTGAATTGTACCCTATGAAGGCCCACAACATTATATCAATCATCTCAACATTACAAATTGCAGTTATGTGGCAATATGCTAGAGTATGATGCAACCTTTCAATTGATGTCAGATGTGGAGGCACAACAAAGACAAAATACAATTTGTATCAAGGTGGGAAGCCATGCCTGTGAAAGGAATTCAGTCTCTGGTTGAGCACTGGCATCTAACTTCTTGATAGCTGCCACACGATCTTGAAGTGTTGCATAATACACCCTACCATAGGATCCCTCACCAATCAAGGCTTTTGGCCCAAAGTTATCTGTGCATTCCCTTATTTCCTCAATGGTCAGGAGTGGTACTAGAATAGGCTGCACTCTTGTAGGTGGGACAGTTCTTGTTGGCTCTGCTGCTCTTGCAGCATTTCCTGTAAGAGTGCACAATTGCATAAAATCAGTAACATCATAAAGGATTTCTTCACTTTACAATCTACATTACCAGTTTGCCAATCAACAGAATGAGAGGAACTTTCAGCACCTTCAATCTCTGAATCTCTTTGCCATCATCCGACTGATGATTCAGTTCTTCAAGGCATCATCAATCCAACTAAAACAGCTTCACTGATAAAAAAAATGGCAAACTAGCAAAAACCCTTTGAAGTTAAAGACAAGATGCATCAACATCGACAAGGTTCCTTAGTTTGCATCATCTAAAAGTTTGTTGGTGTACCAGAAGGCACACTTCCATTGAAATTGTTGTGGGGTTCAGATGCTTTTATGAAATCCTCCTTCCCCTCTGAAGAGCAACACTGCCCCATTTGCTGACTTGCAAGAAGATTACAGATTTGTGGTCACATGCATCAACATCTATTCGTATCTGCATGCAGACAAAGACTCCACTCTCAGAGAGCAAAACAAGTAGATTTTCAGCTGCAGCCAGAAAAACTGACCTCCATCACCAGAAACAGAGAGATTCATGGTAGTCTCTTGTAGAAAGAAATGCCTTCATACAAAATCTAACCATCATGCTAGCTCATTAAACTTCCTCAAGAATACTTACAAGTAGCACTTCTGGCACATCTATGGCTGACAGAATATGAGATTGGAAGCCTCAAAAGTTCAAATACTACAATTATTATGGCGACTGCAGTTCTTCTATCAACTAATAACACTACATACGTGTAGAGAAAAGAAGCACTAAATACAAAGCCTAAAAGCAAAACCGGAACTCCCTCGAAGACGGGCATGGCAATCTCACAAATCCAAACCCCAGAAACTCCGTCACAAAGAAGACCGCACTTCCAGTGTCAAACCTCCCCCCCCCACCCCCAAAAAAAACAAAGCCTAAAGGAGCTTAACCTCGAAAATCTTTGACGTTCTGCAACTTCCAGAACTTCTAAAGGACGAGTGAGAAAGTCAGAACTTGCGGAAGCTCACTTCTCACTTCCCGGTAATAGAAAGAAAAAAGAGCCACCTCATGCCAATGACAACACAAGAAGACGAGAGAATAACCTTAAAGTCCGCAGAAGAAACTCTACATAAATAACAATTCCGAAATCGCTTAAAACACATGCAGCCAAGTAAATCGCAAACCCTCGTGGCATGTACGAGTGAACCAAACATGAACATGAAGAAGACGAAGAAGAAGAAGAAGACGACGACGATCAACAAGCTCAGAGAAATACATGCGTACATCCCCAAAACTCCAATTTCTTACATGAAAACCACATACTTACCAAGAAGGGAAGCTCGGAATCGTGTCAAACAGGAAGCTTGAAGGAATCCGGATTCGCAAAGTTGAAGGCCGCGGGAGAATCCCTCGAAAATCCGCCCAACGCGTGAAACAACCAAAAGGAAGAAAGTCAGGAGAGAAGACGCGAACAAGGGTCTCTTGGGAGAAAGAGAGAGAGAGAGAGAGGAAGACGCCCACCAAGCTCTTTTACTCATCTCCCATATCTTTCCATCTCTCACGCACTAAATTCTCCCCTTGCGTCTCCGGTTTCGCTCCCGAAGAAAAAGATACCAACACCAGCATCTTTCGAGCTGGCTCCTCTGGGCTTTCTTTCACACAGGACACCATTTCTTTAGATCACCAACGGCCGAGATCTGCCATCTGGTGGATCGAGCGGCTCGTGGCCGGAGAGCGGCTGGAAAGATACTGGTTAGGGTCTCGGACTGGTCGATAGTACGAGGATGTGGACGGTGAAGATTTACAATTACCCGTCCAATCGGACGGTAAGTAGGCACTATACAGGGTATCTATATATATATATATAAGGATTCAGAATGTGGAGTTTCTAGTATTGGATGGATCGGACGGTGGGAACGCATTTAGAAGGTGGCCGTTCCTTCCAGCAAATCCAACGGCTGAAAACTAGTGTATTTCAGATCAGGAATTATGCAGGTCCACAACTTTCTGCTTTTTGTTTTTTTGTCGTTTTTGTTTTTTCCTCCTTTTTCTTTTATTTGGTTTTTTTTTTCTTAGGGGTTTTCTTTGGGGTTTTTTTTTTTTAATTTTTAAATTTTTTTTCAGGGGGTGAAAAATCTTGTTCTCAAGTTGCAAACTTCGAAACAACTAAAAATTCTCCAAGCTTCATCCAAATTGACGGGGCCGTTCTCGTGGATGAGGCCTCTTCTAGGCTTGACACTCTTTCAGGATTCTCTCCCCTCTCTTTGTCTAATTTGTTTCATGCGACTGGTGAGGGGTTACGGACCTAGGCTTGAGGTTTGAATTTGGGTTATGAACCTATGCTCATCAAGGTTTATATTTGGGTTACGGACCAAGGCTTGAGGTTTGAATTTGGGTTACGAACCTATGCTCAAGGTTTATATTTGGGTTACAGACCTAGGCTTGAGGTTTGAATTTGGGTTACGAACCTATGCTCAAGGTTTATATTTGGGTTACAGACCTAGGCTGAAGGTTTGTATTTAGGTGAGCGCTTTTTTTTTCCTCCCTTGCACTTTTGGGTGTTGTCTCGGCTTTGGATGTTGGTCGTGTCTTTGTGTTCCTCCCTTTTTCCTTTCTGGATTGGTGCTTTTTTTTTCTTTTATTTATGGTTTCATCTTTTGACGATAAAAGAAAGTCAAGGGTAAGAACTTGAACATAAGGTATGTATTGGTTGTAACTTTGACATATGAGTGCCCGGAATCTGCCCTTCCGTTGTTCATTGGCGAATATGCGAGTATGTCAAAGTTGACAACTATGACCCAGGAATTTGTCAGGGCTTTTTTTCAACGCACGTGTTTCCATATATTATGTCTAAACAAATGCAAATAAATAGGCTACTCATTTATATAATAATGGCAACAAAAAGTTCATAACTTAGTACCATTTTATTTAGAAAAATCAAAATTTTTTAAAAAAATTTCTTTGTAATAGTCATCAATAACTTACCTTCTGGTCAGTTTCCATCATTAAATAATCCTCAAAATAGTGAAATGAATTTTTTTGTGAAAATATGAAGTTGACATGTTGAAAAATCGTCATGATTATCGTAAGTTACACTCTGAATAATTTCACTACTCATGTGACATTATGATAATAGATCATAGAAAATTCCATAATTTCAAATTTTTTAAACAATTTTTTTTTTTGAAAAAAATTATTCATTTTGTCAATGTGGAATTTCACGCTAGGCTATGGTATCATGTTACCTTACCTAACCAAATGGCTTGAGATAACTTCTTGTTTCAATTAGTCCGAAACTTTTTTAATTAATTTGAAGTTAAATAAAACGTCTCAAAAGTGAATGTCCATGCTCTCCATTAAATGTCCACACTACAATTATGCTATAAAGAGAGCGAGAGATTTGTGCAAAAATATGACTAATCCCCCAAAAAAATAAAATTTTAAAAAATGTTTTAAAATATTTTGGAATATATTTTCCAAATTCTTCAATCAAAACCATCTCCTTTGCATGGTCGGTTCTCCTTGATTGATTCAATTTGCTAAAATAATAAGTATAGGTAGGTTCATTCCATTGGAAAACAAAGAAGATTTTTTTTTCCTTCACAATTAAATGCAAGATGTCAAATGGAATTTTTTAAGTGTAACATACACAAAATGTGAAAGTTTGATAAACTAAAATTATGCATCGTACTGACAAAAAATAACAATTATGTTATCATGACTTGACAATGTAATTAGAAGGATCATGTATATATACAAAATTATTTTGTTTAATTACACATGATATGGCTACTTCTCTCACTTCACAAAGTGGCCATGCAATAGGGCTAATAGTTCAGTCTTTCTACTTAGTAAAAATAAAAAATAGAAAATACATTTATTAATTGTGATTAACCTTCTCTTCATTAATATGGATGGCTTTTTCATTGTATGTGTATCACATTATATTTTGATGTTGTGTGTGGAAGATGGACAATTCCTAATCACTAATGAAACATCAAATCAACAACATGAAACCCAAAAGAAGTTACAATAGACCTTTATAAATCTTACCTTGTAATTGGGAAAACTCTTTCTTTAGTATAAGAAGTGGACCCTTGGGCCAATGGCCCAAGGGGGATAATTTTCAAGGCTATAAGGGATACTTGCTTTCCGAAAAGCCTTTTCACAACTCCAAGAAAAAACTTTTTTTAAAAAAACTTTACTGTGAAAAAAAATTTGTTTGTTTAATTGTGAATTCAAGTGTCATTAGACAGATACTTTAAGGGTTGGGATGTCAAAGGGCCAATAGATGGGGAAATATAATGAAAGAGCATGGATTGATTCCAAAAATCAAATTTAAGTATATTTTACTTAACTTCGAATGACAAAAATCATTTTA
>Ga0209611_10002642_pt1 | contig 31522 bp, 28 predicted proteins | sample S1TSphgellanicum_3_FD_187693 | JGI IMG/M metagenome (GOLD analysis project Ga0209611, IMG submission 187693) | Host-associated microbial communities from peat moss isolated from Minnesota, USA - S1T2_Fc - Sphagnum magellanicum MG (SPAdes) (version 2) | ecosystem: Host-associated > Plants > Peat... | reverse complement strand
AACGTTTCTAGAGCTCTGGCGATGGAGTGAGGTAGGTGGTAGGTAGGGGGGGGAGGTAGGAGGGGGGAGGTTTAGGGTAGGAGGGAGCTAGGTAGGAGGGGGGAGGTAGAGAATTTTTTTGGTAGAGAATTTTGGGGCAGGGAGGATCCGGGAAAAAAAAAACCAATGCGGGCAGGGAGATGTTCATCCACGAAACAGGTTCAAGGGGCTCATCCTCAACTGGTGCATTGGTGGCTGCTGGTTCACTCCAGGCCTCAGTAGGTACCCAAATTTACTGAAGACTGAAAATTTAGAAGATTTTGTTTTAGGGTGAAGTGCAGTGAGTTACACGTGTAAGCATCTCCGACCACGAAGTACAGGTGGCAATGATCTAGTCCGTGGAAGGGCTGCAGCCAAGTGCCTTCTCTTCCTTCTCCCTTCTGACAAATCCCCTCGTGTGTTGTCATTGCCGCTCCCTGTTGCCGACGCTGCTTATAATTTCGTTGTTGTTGTTGTTGTTGTTGTGCTATGTTGCTGCTGTCGTTTTCTTTCCTTCGACGTTTGTTTCTTTGGCATCCTCGTCATTCAATTACTGTGTGTTGCTCTGAAGGTGTTTCGGATCTTTGGCTGTTTGAGAGGAAAAATATTTCGTCGGTTTTTTGGTTTTGCGTTCCGTGTGTTTTGTGACTCTGATAATCATCTTCCGAATTTCGTCGCTCTTGTGCGTAATCCGTGTTGTATATTGTTCGACGGTGTTCAGCATGGAGGACGAGAAGTTTGGGATCAGCGGCGCGGATGTGACGAGGTGATTTTTTTTGCTTTGATGATTTGCGTTATCCCCTTCTGCGTGTTTGGTTGTTACCGAGGATGTTTCGTGAGACGGTTGCACTCTTTGTTTTTTGTTTTGTTCTCTTCTTCTTCTGTTGTTGAGCTTTTCGCAAAGTCGCATTGTCGATTGTCGGAATCGGAAAGCTACATCAGGTTATCAATTGCTTATTTTACTGGCTAGAAAGTTTTGCTCGTCTTGCAGCAATTGATAGTGATTGTGCGGTTCGAGTTGTTTGCGTATATTGTTTGCCGTGAAATTCTTGTGTGTGCAAGGGGTGAGTTTCAAATAAAGGAAGAATATGATTGATTTTCTCTTGTTTTGTGACAGTAAATGAGCACAATGACAACTCTAATTCATGCCGTTTGCTTTGTTAAAATCCGTTGCAGGTATGCGTTGTCTCTCAACACTATCAAAGACAAACACATGCACAGTTCTGCCATCGGTGCCGACGTTGAGACAGGTTCGACCGTGGAGTCAGATCTCAACACCAATGCAACTTCGCTGCTGGATCTGTTAGGCAACCGCAACAATGAAGATATCAAGGATATTCAGGAACGCGAAACATTCTCAAATACAGAGGAAGGACAAGAGAGCCGGCAGAGAACAACTGGTGCAAGTTTCATCCCCGATCTTAAGCCTACCACACAGAATGCTTACGGAGGAGGCATTTACGGAACCGAGGAAGTACCATCACCACGGAGAGCAGCAAGAGCAAGCAATTCCCAGAGCGCTGATGGTCCAATCTCAGAAACACCTGCACACAAAGACGTCAAGATGCATTTGTCAGGCGATCGAGGTCAGGACATCACAGGTCAATCTTACATACAATGATCATCTTCATAACACTTTTCCAAATTTTGCGAAAGTTTTTGACCAGTGTCTAGGGTTTATCGGGACATTGCATATTTTGTATGGAACTCTTCGTCCTATCTCTTGCACAGAGCAGAGTTTTCTCTTGCAAAATAGGTAGTCCTCCTCTTTTGCAACAGACAAGAAAGGTTTCTAGATTTCATTGCAAGCTTGGGGTTTGCAAGCATACCATATGGATCTCTCTTCCAACCAGTGCATCCATTGATGCTTGGAGTTTGAAGCCTTTCTCTCTCTAGGATGTCAGGACATTGGATATTTCTATGAAAATTTTCATCATGTCTCTTGCAGAGACCAGAGAGACCAGAGCACTCTCTTGCAATAGAGTTCTCTCTTGTACAGACCGGTTTTTTCTAGCAACAGAATTCTCTCTCACAATAGAGACGAGGGATTTCTCAATTTCATTGAAAAACTTAGGGTTTGCAATCAGATTTTATGTATCTCTCTTCCAACCAGTACATCCATGGATGCTTGGAGTTTGAAACTCTCTGCCTCTATTTCTCTTCCAACCACTGTGTCCATTGATGCTTGGGAGTTTCCATCGTTTTATATGCATTTCTCTTCCAACTGGTAGCTTGGAGTTTGAAGCATTCTGTATGTAGCTTTCTTCCAATTTTAGAAAGTAGCGATGCTTGCAAAATTGGCTGCACCAGAAACCTTAACCAATATGAACAGGGAGGGGGTCTGGATACTGGAACTTATCAACATACAAAAACAAAGAAATAATTTTCAATAGATTGATACCTACTAAATAAGTAACTTGCTACTTACTTACAAGTTGAACAATGTTGGGGTATATTTGCTGTCTCCAGTCTATTCCCATGGTCACCTGTACGTTGCTATATCACGGGTCACAAGTAATGCAAACATCAAGATTTTCAGTGACCAGGGTCCCGATGGATACATGCGGAATGTCATATATAAAGAGGTTTTGGAAATGCAGTTTGTAATTGTAATTTTGTAATATGTACTGTCAAGTACACACACCTGTGCTTTAGGCACGGGGTCCAAACTAGTAATAAAAATTTGACATGTGAACTCAAAAAGTATGTTATATAGGATTTCTTTTATAGAAATAGGACAACATAAAATGAGGTGTTTAAGAATACAATGCATTGAAACTTTCCTTGTTACTAAAATGTCTAATTTTTAAATCTTATTATCAAGTCTCATTAGTTCATTTCTCATTCAAAAATTTTGTACATGAATTTTTCGATCAAATGTATGTTTAACCATGTACACACTTGGGGTTACCCATATCTTTTAATGGAAAGATAAAGAAATGTAATGTGGATGCATAAGTCGATAATTATCAAATAGAAAGAATTTTCCCTAGCATCAAAAATGAACTCTCAAAAGGTCAAAAATGAACTCTCAAAAGGTCAAAAGTGAACCAACCCATCATGTGTTCACTCATGTGCATATATTGCAAGCATAGATAAAATTTTAGAATACAAATAATGTGCCACCGATGACTAAAGCACACAACACAACCCATTTTCTACACTCGAGAAGAACACCTAGCCCATGATGGAATATAAATAGAAGAGATCAGCTAATATATTAATCATGTATAATTCATGTAGGTTGGAACACATCAAAATTTAGTGGTAATGTCCAATAAATGTATATTTCCACCACCTAATAAACATCGCTAGTGGTAGGTACACTTATTAAAAGTCTTCGTGTATCCATACATTTCACCATGCATTTATTTATTATACAGCAAAATGTATCTACTTGACTGACATAGGAAGTATGCATCATAATAATACCTTTGGCATCCAGCATATTATTATTATTGGCAAAATTGTTTTTCTGGGCTTGATCATTGCAATTACCAATATATCTATTAAGTTTGTGTGCTAAAGTGACAACTGACAACCATTGCCAATATTATTATGGCAAATGCAAGCCTTGAAATTGCCAATATCTAATAAAAGTGTGCTTAACGGCTGCTCGCTCTGGCATCCATTCGACTATAATAAAAAATTATGGCAATGTAAAATTGAAAATTTCCAATATTCTAAATAAAATTTCAGAAAAAAAGAAGAAGAAGCCCAACCCAACGCTTTTAGTTGTTGCGAAAAAGAGAGGATGAGTGTACCTAAGTCCAAAAACCCCAAAGTAAAAAAAATAAAAAAAAATAAAATTTACAACACTAATATATATTATCCTCCACCGCGTCGCATTTGTATTCCACTCTTTCTCCGCCCAGTTGGAGTAAACAGACCATGATGGAACGGATGAATGACCAAACGGATGGACGGATGGATGATGGGACAGATGGACGAAATGATGCTTCACAATGTCCTTTACTATATGTAATATGATTGAGAGAGTGTCATTGATTCAAAAGTTCACTAATATTAGTCCATACTTTTCTTTAAATTCATTCATAAATTTTTGTGTGATTTTTAATAAAATCTATCGGACCATGAATAATTCAAAAATTAATATTGTTCATGTGGAACATGACTTTACATTTAAAGTTCATTTGCAATTATAAAAAGCTTCTAATACACAACAATTCAAATTGTCCTCCTAACTGTGCTTTCACCCATTCACATATTAAGTTCTTTCATAGAAAACATCTGATTTTCACTTTTTAAAATTTAAAAAAAAAAAAGCTTGGTTCCCAGGACTCAAATTCACATGGGTGAGAACCGGAAAAGTGGATATCATCTTGGGAATCACAAATCCTCAAAATCTATTGCCTGCATTATGAAGGTCATTGAATTGTCAATCTGCACAAACCAGATTGTTAAATGACCATATTCATAAAACTTAATTTCTTATATCATTTCAGATGTTCCCATATTCACACACACTCTTTCTTGTGTCATTTCAGATGTTTTACGAATTACAACCATTGTTATTTGGTGATGTTCCGACATACACATGTGGGTATACATCTGACAACTAGTATATCTATTGATGCTTAGAGTTGAAATAATTCACATGTATTTTTTCCACCCAGATTTCTAAAGATTCATATCTGATAGTTGTCATTGCACATAGACATTTTCTACATTATCATAGCAACTGCAATACTGTAGGAATTTTTTTTCTTATTGTACGCAAATCAGAATTTGATACTCTCAATTGATATTTAAGCACTTGGATGCACAATATGCTACTATAATTCAATTAAATTTCATGGTAATAAGTCATGCCAGAAGGTTTGTGTCAATGTAGGAAATACACATACATGTACAAATGCTCAAACCTGCTGCAAATCACTCATTTTTTAAACAGTAATAACAAATCATAACAAAGGGAGGTTACATACACAATTTTCTTCCCACCCACATGATACAATTTTGCTCCACTTTAATTTCTGTGAAAAGGGAGCTAAGAGATAACAAAAAAAAAAACTGTTGCATGTTCACTATCCCTCTATCATCCCGACAGCCAGCACCACTGTTTTTCACAACAATTTTCCACTTTTTAAGATTTGAACAGGTGCTCACTGCTAAAGCAAACAAGCTTTGGTCAAAATTAAAAGCCTAATCTCTAATGGATTGGAGAGGGTATCTTGTTAAACATTCCCCCCCCCGCACTCTTTCTCTCAATCAGGAACAGCACAATTTCTGACATTTTCTCTAAATTAGATTTGCCATGCTCTTGGCTTATTTCCTAAATCCACAATTTTTGCACAAATTTCGCTTTTTTCTATTTTTCTGTCAAGAATCTGTTTAAATTACTCATTGCAAGTGATATGCCTCAGGTCAGCTGTTTTGGGAAAAAAAAAGGTCATGTTTCGAAGTTCCTGTCTTCTACATCCCTTCTTATCAAGTGTCCCAGGTCACACTTGCAATGAATCTGAAACTCCAATAACACATCAGTTCAGCCTGGATGTATTATATCCATCTGCAAGAAAATCGCCATGAAGTTGTTGTCAGTGGTAACCAAGTCATGCTGATGATATTCCATCAAAGTGTTGGCGGAGCATAAACCAAAGTTGCATATAGCAAATCACCTTACTACTCACTGTCCAATGCAAAACATTTCCAAACTCGTACAGAGTTTACTCCCATCAACAACTGAAGGATACTTCTGTATGTTCAGAACTAGCCTACACATTACAATACTCTGAAGGGGTTAAAACCCTACATCCTAATAAAGACGTACCAGATGTAGATTGGGGGAGGTCGCTGGCTTTCGGTGTTCTGTCGTCCATGGGTCAATGCATTCTGCAGCCCCATGCCTGCTTGTAATCTGCTAACCATGACATAAGGCTATTCATAAATTGCAAGCGAGATTCACTGGGAAGTATTTGATCCCATATTCTTGCACGATGTTTAACAATTGTATGCAGTTTTTCACTCTTTGAGTCTACTCAACTCAAAGTGAGAAAACAAGTTATATTGATTTGGTTACAGAAAGACTTACCTTTGGACGTTCGCAACTGAGTCATCCTGCTCTTCAACTTGTGCAGTGGGTGATTGAGCTTCAATTTCTTCCTCACTGCTTCCAGTTGCAGCATCCTCATCTTCTCTTTGCTCCATTTCAAGATACGCCTGCTCATTTGGTGTACTTTGTGCGCATACCTCTGCCTCCCCTTCCTGTGAGAAATGGGTTTCCACTTTCTCTTCCAACTCTGTCACTGGCAGACTTTCCACTCCCTCATCTGACTCCGAGGTCTGCTCTGATGATTCCTTCTGATCCACAACTTGCTCATCGTCAGATGATGATGATGATGATGATGATGATGATGATTCTTCTATGTTCTCTTCATGTTCAGCAACTGTTACAGGCTGCAGCAACTCCTGTTCTGAAACAGCCTGCATCTCTGAAGATGGTGATACAGGTACTGCCACCACAGGGGGACTATGAGGTGAAGCTGCCTGCTCCTGCAGATACCGGGGAATAAATTCCTCTGCATTGGGATTCATCCGTTTTGGTGGAGGAGGAGGAGGAGGAGGAGGAGGAGGGAATTGATACATGCCTGGATACCCACCATGGTAGGGACCATAACCTAACAGAGACATTTGACCATCATACAGTGGCGGTTGGAAATGGTGGGGGGGGACAAAACCCTGCATTATGAAAGGTGCATGATATGGGCCTGGTATCTGAGGGATTGGGGCCAAGGGTGGCGGAGATTTACGCATGGGTGTCACTGCAATGGTAGTGGGGACCTGAGGCAGTGGCAATTGGGAAGGCAGACTTGGGAGTGGTGGAGTCTTGCCATCCTTGAAAGGTGTAACTGCAACTGCAGTAGATTCTGCTGGTCGGACAGTAACACCTGGCTTGAATGGAGGTGCTGCTGGGGAAAGTGATTTAGGACAATTGACAGCAGATTCTGAATCTGGTACATCAGAAGAAGCCGTAGGCTGTTGAGCTACAGCTGGTTCCTCAGCTGATATACACTCTCCCTGCATCTCTTCATCCACATTTTCCCTGGTTTCAATAGCCCCTAAAGACAAGACAGTTTCGTCTTCCTCAGCTCCAGACTCCAAGAGTACAATATCCCTGGAGTCTTCTCTGAAACTTTCTGAAGCAAGCATGTTGTCACAGTCAGGAGATTCTGCTGTGGAGCTGCTGGCTTTTGATGTTGGTAATTCCATTGTAATGTGGAGGTTGAGATCAAGCGGAATTGATTCCAACACTGGAATTGGTACTGAGTGTTGTACCTTGGTTTGAGTTGAAATTTCAGATACCTCTGGTTTTTCAACTTCTTCAGGAACAGGAGGAGATCCTTCTTCAGTAACTAATGGAGCTGAAGACCCTTCCTCTTGGACCAGTGGCAGACTGGAGCTCTGATCAGCAACAGGAGAATTTCCAGACTTGGAAGAAGATGTTGAAGGTGAGGCAGAGTCCTGCTGTGAGTGCTCAAGTGCAGCTGCTGGGAGCTCCAATGCTGGTCGCATCAAAGTGCGAGTGCCAGGTGGGGCAAGGGCAACCTCCTTATATGAAAATACAGTCCTATTTGTTGATGCTGGTCCTGGTCCTGCAGCAAGGGAAATTGAGATTCCAGGAATTGGCTGGCCTGGAACTTGTTCAATTGTCTGGACTACTGGAGTTCCTGCACTCGAACTCTTTCCTCCATCCTCCTTCTCACAAGCAGACTCTTTCACTTGCACAGCACCTGTGCTTGTCCCCAGAATACTCTCTGATATCTCCTGTGCTTGTCCCTGAGAATCAGATTCCCTCTGAAGCAATGCCTTCACTGTTGAGAGAAGGTTACCATTCATTTTCCCACCTGCAGGTTGCTGCTCAGTAGAATCCACTGCAGCACCATTGTGATTTTGCGATGCACCAACGCCATGTGCTTGTGTAGTTCTTTTGGAATTACGGGGGGACGTAGTTCTTGCAAGGGTGATGTTACTCCTCTCTCTGAGAATCCCCCCATTATGTCTGTTCTGCTGGTTGCCACTGTATGTAGACCTGGGGTTTTGGGCTGTAGGTTTAGGACTCTGGGCTGGACCTGAACCCACCGTGCTATCCTTGTGGAAGGACCGCCTGCTCCCTCCTCCAGAGAATCTCCCCCTCGGAACAGCTTCCTGCCAACCTTCATCCTCATGTTCTTCTTTAAGCACCTCCACATGATCTGGCACTTTGGATATACCATTGCTGCCATTTGCCAGAGGTTCTGGTGCAGAATCTTTTGTTGGCAACTTGGGTGGTGTGGGTGGGGATACCAGAGAGTCTTTTGGAGTCCCTGATGACTCCACTGAATCACTTTCGCTCTTCTCTTCATCTGAGTCAAGAAACATGGAAGCTTCCTTGTTAAACTCATCGGCCGGTGTGCTTCGTTGGGATGTAGTTGATGCAGACTGCGTCACAACCGATTGGACTTTAGACTGTACAACACCACATCAAACACACCATTGCTCAGTCTATTTGGTGCTATTCTTCACCCATGGCTTACAGACACACATTTGACACTATCTACAGTTGCATTTTAGGCCTTTTGCACACATGCACAAGTTGATGGTTCCCAACAAAAGAAGTTCACATTGTCAATGTCACTGTGGACAACTCCAAAGATGAGATATCCTGGTCATCACCACTCTATCCATGAGTTTTGCAACATTCTCCAGACTTCAACCTCAGATATGTGTATGAGAACGTTACCTTCAGTTGACGAGCTTTCCGCTTTTTCTCCAGCTCTTTTTCCTTTTGTTCAGAATCATTGATGAATTCCAAAAGATCTGACACGCTGCACATCAATGAAGAGATCACTAAGTTTTGTAAGCTTCTTTTTTGGTTTTTAGATTTCCAAATTACTTGCTTGGAGAAAAAGGGCTGCCTGAGTCCTACAAATCTCCCTGCAAAGAGAGGAGTTAGGGAACTACCTGAGATGGCCCTTGCTGGCAATGGAAGCATCTGGTTTTGGGGTGCCATTTCGAGCAGCCTCTTGTTGTTCAACTGCTTTGGAGTCAAAGTACTCCAGCCATGCTGCGGCATCCTGTAATTTGCACCCACCATCTCCACTCCTGAGTACAGACAGAATCCTAACCATCTCAAGCCAGTCTGCTTTCCGTAAGACCCAACACATTGGACAGCAAAAATTGCCAACAATATGTCATGAGAATGTCATGAATGAACCTGTGTGCGGAGGTCATCAGGACCAAGTTTTGCTTGCAAAATTTGCAGAGTTGTCTGTTCATGCTGAACACTCAGAGAGTATGCCTCCATCAAGGAGAGTGCAATTGCAATGGCATGGTAGCTTGCAGCTGTCTGTACTCCCAAGAACACCCATCCAATGGTTGTCTTCAATAATCCCAACCTTAAGCTCTCCAAAATCCATGATTTCTGTCCTGTGAAACTGTTCCAGCTTGTGAAACAAAGAACTGAGTTTGGAGGAGTACTATTTACCTGAATGTGATCAGCTCCAAGGAGACGCTGGTTGCACTTCAGTGCTTCATGGAGGTACCGTAATGCGATGTGGATGTTCCCCAGACCCTCTTCCATCATGGCTACATTTATGTAAGTAGCTGCTGTGTTCGGATGTGATGGACCACATGTCAAATGCAACAAGTATAGTGCCCTGTTCACATACCTGCAACACCCAAAACTCCTAATGAACTCTGTTGCAAACTGGAATTTACTGTCCTGGGATTGCAAGTAAGGACAGGAACAAATTAGTTCTTCCTCAAATTGCTATTCAGGTGTCTACAGAGGAAAAACTAACAGAAAATCAAAATTTGCATTAAGAGAGTTCCAAAATCCAGATAAAATGATTATGGGCATTTACTTGAGTGCCAATTCAGTATGTTGCAGTCGATAGTAAAACACTGCCAGATCACCATAACTTTTCATAGTATCCGGATGGTCAAGTCCAAGCTCTCGCTCATTGATATCCAGTGCCTTTTGTTGATAGATGGTAGCCTGCATCCACCCCAACCATGAAACATGCTAAATCTCATAGACTTGCTTGCTTCCACTTGTCTGACTGAGAGTTGATTATCAAACCCAAGTTATAACCCAAATAAGAAGAGAGCTCATCACATAAAATTGTGAACACAAAACATATACAGTAGTTACCTGATTGAAATCACCAGTGTGGTATAATACCACCGCCAGTAGACTGTAAGCACCTGCTGTCATTCGATGGTAAGGCCCACATACTGCCACAAGCTTAGACAAGGCCTGGATGAAATCAAAAGCATGGCAGTTAGTTTTACCTCAAGTATAGGTTGAGGAAAAGAGATACTATTGTCTGCCATTTAATAAATATAACAGATAGTGGATGGTAACAAAGATTTGTATCAATGATGATGGCATAGTAGCAGTCTTCTTTTCAACCTTAAAATCCAAAGTCAACATATTGAAGGGATTGATCCGAGTCATTATATACCTTGGTACCAAAGGTGACAGCATCATCAAGCTTGCCCTTATCAAGAGCTGTCTTGGAAGACTCTAACAAAGTGCGCCCATCTGCAGAAGAGCATGCAACTTGCTGCAGACAAACATACCCCCAACCCAATTCCTATCAGAGTCAATGAGCATAAGTTGCTTGACTTCTTATTTCTTGCCAACATTTCAGAAAGCCATATGTTCAAGCCAATGGGAGCATTATGTGAAAATTTCTCTCTAGTCATGACGAATAATGAAGATGTTTCATGTTGTAGTTGTGGTTTTGACATGTACCTTGTGCACAGGAACCATGCTAATTATGTCCGTTTTCTTGAATGGAGTTGGAGTATCCAAGCCATAGTCTCGAGGAGCTACCTCAATTCCCACCTGAACACCAATGATACATTATATGCATGTCTGTGAACTTTCCAAGAAAAAATGCAATACTGGATGGGTGATAATCAGAGATTCAAGCCTAAACAAGGTACAAAACAGTGAAGTTCACCTTCAATCATGACAAAACATTGAGGACTGACTGCTTTATAAAAACCCTACCTTATGGCAGAGCCCTCGGAGGATGGAGTATTTGCGGAGCTCAGTCTGGGACACCTTGCCAATAAGCTTCCAGCCAAATCGATTGCTCACAAATGTATCCACCCACTTCCAAATGAGTGATGCATCACCATCAGGTGATGTGCCAAGCATCACATTTAGAGCTGCAGCTATATTGACTGGCAAATCAGCTGTGGCTTTTGAAGCTGCAACCACCGCTCGCAGCACATGCTTATAAGCACGCACCACCATCTCATGAATGCATAGAGATTCAACATGGGGCAGTTTCTCTGCCAGCTCAGCCTGTGAAATGTCCAGAGGCCACATTTAGATTCAGCAACCCAGTGAAAAATAGTTTGAGAATTGGATTGAAATCAAGTCAGATAATTCAGATAAGGTCTAGAATTTCTCACCACACGGCCCAAAGAGCGCATTCGTAAACCCCGAGTGTGCATGAAATCAGTAAGGGTGCGGCCATCAACTGGTGACAGTTCTAGTGACCCAAAATCAGCAACCTGGCAACATATCCACACCAGTGTCAACTACTCAATCTAAAGCTCTGTTTCAGAAAAAACGGACTCAGTAAGAGAATCTATAATTGTGACATATCTGATCTTGTGATACCATTCTTTCACATCCCCAGACCTCTCTGTGCTTCATTACTTTAGATCTCAAGATTGACAGCAAGTTAGTCGACCAACCAGCTTGGGCAATGCGACGTCATCATAGTAGTTCTTTGCACCCTCCACGAGCTCTTCAATGGACTGTACAGCACCAGACCATCACCCAAGATTGCAAAATGTTCAGATACGTTCCATAAAAGCAACTACACAACACTCCACATTGTAGCCTAAACAAGCAGTTCTCGGTTATGAGTATGGCAAATGGGAATACCTTGCAGTGAAGGCCTGTTGCAGTTTCTTTGAGGCGAGCAAAATCATCTGGAGGAAGTCGTGCCGTCAAATGGACCTGTTCTCCTGTCTTCTTCTGTTCCTTCTTGTCATCTGCTGTAGAGTTGTCTGTAGTCTGGTTTCCTTCAGCTTTGGTCTTTAGATTGACATCACTATCTGCAAGTAGTGAGAGACAATGTTCAGGAGTGCACACGGAAGAGCTTTGACATATTCAGTAAGGAAAATCAAAGCTAAAATGACATACACTGCTGATTTGAAGACACAATAGAGAGGGGCAATGTGCAATGTTCTCACCTTCATCCCTGGAAATATTATCCTGTTTTCTGTTGAGATCAGGCACTAATGAAGCTTTTGAAGTTTTTTCGCTCCCTGCTGAAGGACCATTAGCCCCTTCCTTAGCTTTACCTTCAGCTGCTTCCTTTTCAGCCACTGCCTGAGTCTGCAGTTGTTGCACCCAACAAGCGCCAAGCTCCCATCGAATGCAGTCATGGCTACTGCTCTTACTCTCTTGTTCAAGCTGTGTAAGGCTCTCTTCCAACATGGAATTCACCAATGCACCTGCACTCTGTAGCTCCTCTGCATCTGAGGGTGGCCGGACAGCTCCAGCTGGCCGCTTGTGTAGGAGGGTACGGAGGCTGAACACAACAATCAGATATTATCAGAAAACTTGTGGATTCAACAAGACTAGGCCACAATTGGCATGAGTGGAAATTGTCTAATACTAGTGTTATGAGTGTTTTGTGATCATGGCCTGATGTATATGTGAGAGAGGGAGAGAGAGGAGGCACCTGTTCAAATTCAAGGCATTTGCTCCACCTTCTGGGTGCTCTTCTACTGCTAGATCAGTTGGGAGCACTTCCCCACTTTCAATTGAGGTCCCTGCTGCTTCAACAATGGCTATGAACCCTCTATGGCGCACGATCACAGTACCCAGCATCTGTGTGTCCTGTGCAGCAAATTCCTTGATAATCAACCACTTTTCTTTTGTACTGAACTTTGGTGTGGTAATTTACTTCAAGACACAAGACAGTGAGCTGAATTTGCAGAAGTTGAACATCTTTCCTGAAGAAAATACAAGAAAAAACCTGCAAAGCAGGCAGAGGGATTTTACATGTATGGTGGTGCTCTCATCAGCTGTAATTCCTTTCAGCAGATTTTTCTCTGCAAGCCCATTGTTACTAAGATTATGAGCTTGGCTGGAATCAATCTTCATCACCAGCTTCTTACTCGCAACACCAGTATCCCGGCGTACTGTCAATTTTAGGTTGCACCTTGTATCCACATGGAGAATATCATCAACATCTGGGGTGATCCCTCCTTGAGAGTCCTTCTCACTAACTTCTTGAATGACATCTGTTGCCTGCACAAATATGGTCAATCAACAACATGCAGTTCAGGGCTTTGAATTGACATAATCTCTGCAGCCACAATATTTTAACCAAATGGGTAAGTATGGAATGTTACTGATGGGATTCCTACCTGGGTAACAGCAATATCAATGAACATGTTGTGGTGGAGAAATGCTTTGTGGTCACGAATCTGACGCTCTTCTGGTGTTTTGCAAGGCATTGCAGCAAGAATTGCAAAATCACGAGCCCAAGGTCGCATGCTACCTTCCTTATCTCTCCCCTTCCCACCTCCATCTCCTCCCCATGTCTCATCCTCAACTGGAAGAGCTGGGAATGTGGAAGGTGCTTCTGCTGCAATAGGGGGTACCACCCATGTGTTTGCTCGAAACCCATAGGGTAGATTTCCAAACTGCAAAAAGATGACACATAGTAAGGCTTCCTGAACTTCGCAAAGTTCAGCAATGGAGAATTCAACACATTGTATATAATCCATCTACATTCTGGGGACTCCCCCTCTCCACCATACCTTGTTACGCTCTACAAAGGCTTTCATCAAATCATCATATGCCTGCAATTACCAGTACTTCACAGATGTTAGTGAATAGCGGGATTTTGAATCTGAACTTTGAACTTGTCAGAGGCTCATGCACATAAAGTTTTAATCTTCAAGACACACTATCATCATATCAAACAAAAAAAAATTGTTCTTCAAGAAAAAGAAGAAGAAAGCACCTTAGTGAAGGCTTTGCTTAGACGACAGAGCAATGCAACCAGTGAATGGTCACATACTTGCTGCTTGCTGCAGCTGGAGAAACCTTTCTCACAAACAGTGACAGTCACTAGCTTCCCATTACAAAGCCTCACCTGCAAAATCCTAAAGATGTCAAAGAGGATTCATGAGAACAATACTGCAACTTGTATGAAGCATGTGCTTCAAATAATTATGTGCCTCTTTAGCACAGCAACCAAGACCTATACTCCAAGACATGACAAAAGGAAGTGTTCAAGAACTTACATCAAGAACAAAGAAATCCCCCTCTCGCTTTTTATCCAGGGTTTGCTTCAGTGAGCGTCGCAAAACTGGCAACCAATTGACAAAATCAAAGGCAATCTTCACCACATTCAGCAGACGCTAGCAAAAAGCCCTAGTACAGGACTGCAAGACATGGGACATCAGCAATATCCAAGCACTGTCAAGAGGTTGATGCTAAATTCACTATTGAAAATGAAGGTTTTCTTGTATCTTTCCAGTTGAAAGGGAAAGTTTCTGAATTGATGCTAAAGGCTCTCTGAAAGTAAAGAGTACTTACATTGAAGAGGTGGGGTTAGATGAGAGAATGACAGAAACTCATAAAACTGGCCAAGCTTTGATGGTGGGCACATTCCCGTCATGTCTCCCTTCTCTGTAGCCTCTTTTGCGGCAGCAATGGCTGCTGCAGCCTCAGGCTTGCCCTTGAAAACTCTTTTCTCACTTTTGACAATGACAGTTTTGTCAATCTCTGCCCTGGGGACTGACTCAATGGCCTGAGCACTGACTTCTTGTCTGCCCTCAAAGTCTTCTCCAGCCGGTGGCATATTGCCATTACCTTCAGCCATATGTGCAGCGGGGTTCGAAGCTGTTGCACCCTGTCCAAGGGTTTTGATGGGTTCCTGCGAAGACTTGGGTTCAGCTTGTTTACCAGAGGATCCAAAAGATGTGGTGCATGCAACAATATCAAGTAGCCTTCTGACATGGGCAATTGCCAAATCCTCCGTGTAATCCTCTGTGGACAGAAACCAGGGTGTGAGAATCACATGTTCTTGAAAACATATGGCTGCTTGCCAAATTAAGCTCTGATCCTGAACAAAGATTGTAATTTCCACCATGTACATACCTTCAACAAGATCAAGTACACAGGGCTTCAATACAGAAACCTCCAGCATGTCCTGCAATTTACTCCCTCGAACCTGTTTCCAAAAGACCATCAATATCAGCAAAACACTACACTAAACTTTCCTCATCAGATTTGACGCTTATCCAATATCACTCTGGAACCATGTGCTTAAACCTCAGGGTTTAAGCAAAGTTCAGTCTTCTCATCCATCAAGCTCTGAAACTGTCTGTCATCTGAAATTATTTGAAGAGGCAAAATTATATAAAAGATTTGGATTCTATCAGAATCTCTAATGAGATCTTTGGGATTACTGTTGAATAATTACAAAGGTGCAGAAAATCTGGACTTGGAAACCCAGATTAGATTGGAAGAGATCCCTGAGGTCCAGCTGTCACATTAGAGGAAGAAGGACAACCAAGCCAAAAGAACCTTCAAGGACTTGTAATGTGGTGTAGAGACTTGCCTCATGGTGAAAAGAGTAGTTGGTAAGGTGACATGTTTGCACATTCACAGCTAAAAGTTGTCGAATGTCAAGGAGGCGGTCTGTTGTAATCCCCTGCAAGAAAACGGACACCCAAATTCAAAACAAGAAGGATCAATATGATCTAATTTGTCTATGAATCGTGCAAGTCTTGCCTCTTCAAAATCCTTTTACTGCTGAATGTTATGATCCTTGTAAAGCTAGAGTGTTATCTTGCTGCAGTAGTGTTCACCGAGGGTTCAAGGGTGCACCTACAATTATGAGGTAATCTTCAGGAATTGAACATTGAAATGATGAGAATGCACATACCTTGAGTGTAATTTCATTTCCATCTGGAAGCACAACCACGATATCGATTGCAGCTGGAAGAACTGGCAAAGACCAACCACACCACAGAATTCATATCAGAAACATGGATATGATCTATTTGGGATTGTTTAAACCCCCAGACCAACAAGGAAATGCACATCCTAAAATGGGTCGTGTACCAACACAAGAAATGAATTGGAGAACTGGACTCAGGGGAGATTTGTGCAGAAAGGAAGCAATTAGCAGCTGGATATTCTTTACTTACTCTTCTCTTCCTTCTTTTTCTTCTCGCCTTTCAGCTTGTGTGCTTTGGCTCGGCTGGTCCTTGGAGCCATGACAAAATCAATGCAAGGGCGGCACAGTGCTGCTTTTATTGCTACTCCTTCCCTGAAACTTGCGGGACACCACCTGTAAGTACTAGTGCACTACTCTAAGACCCCTTTGAACTGCACTGCACTGCACTGCACTGCTAGCATAAATCTGAGGGTTCCTTCCACCAAGCAAAATTAGCAAAGCTCACAATCTTAAGAGTAGATCCACCCACAATTCTTGTACTGAAGGCTATGGATTTAAATCCTCAGACATGATGAAAACCTCATAGACTTTCCGCCTGCTTCAGTAGAGTCTTGTAAACTAGATATCTCTCCCTGGAAGAAGAGCCAGCAACAAAGCAGCCTTGCTGGGTAGCTCCTCAGCAGCGCTAGTCTTTTACTGCCTAGCAACATTGTCTGTTTTTTGTTTGCTTGTATTGGTATTCCTCAGAAATGCTAGGAATCAGTTTGCGAGTTTGAATGTACCTAGCTAGACTGGAATCCTCTCATCATCTGCAATAACAAAGCACAAAGTTTTGGAGCCTGCAGCTCGCTGGACACTATTCCTAAGGTTTCTGAAAAAATCATGAGTTCAGCCATCTCCAATGCGGGCGGCCCTGACACTCTGACACTCTTTAGAAAACAACACTCAGTGTTGCAGGCAGAGCACTAGTGGCCTCGAGGAGCTCTATACCTTCAGGTCTCGCGACCCCGCTGAGTTTCCCGTCAATAGCAGCGCCTTTCCAATAGGCTCCAGACCGAACAGTATCCCATCGGCAGCTTATTATTCAGACTGTGTTGAAGTCTGTTTGTTCCAGCACCCGTAGAAACAAAAAGAAATTCCTTATAACGAAGCGGATTGCACAGTCTCCTGACCGATACACACAAGATTCTGTGATCGCACCAGCAACAACCCCCACAAACACAAAAACTGTGAAAAAATTACGCAAAAAATGCTGCACCCCCCCTGGAGTGGACACTTCCCATGATGTCCAGAACACTTCTTTCTATGAGGTAAGTCTGCTCTAGAGCAAGAAATAGATTGCAGCTTGGTGTCTACAAGTGAATAAATCCCTACAAGAAACAGAATCTGGTCGAAATCAGCAAAGAAAAAAACAACAGCAAAAAGGAGCGAAACAACAACGACAACCAAAACTCTCACAGATTGGAGGGAGAGAGAGAGAGAGAGAAACACACACAGCTCCCAATTCTCGCGGCACAACAACCAGTTTAACCGTTTCAATGGAAAGGAGCAAATTTTGAGCACCTAATCCGGGAGGAAACAAAATACACGCGCACACACACACACACACACACGCACACACCCCTTACGAAAGCTCTACACGATTTTGTTAGAGGAACACAAACATACAAATATACTTACATACGATTTGCAGTAAAAACAATCCTCGGACGATTTGCAAATCACTTGCAAGCGCGGCGACGAGCGGCGACGAGCGGCTACCGCGATGCACTTCTTCTTCTTCGTAGTCTCGGTTCTCTTGAAGCACACACGCCCGCACGCTCTCTCTTTGTGTCTTTTTCTCTTCGGCAGGATTGCGGGCAGGAATCGAACGGTAAGCGCACTGTAGACGTGGAAACACCTGGACTTTTGAATGGCACCAAAAAATTTCATTGGGGATGGATAATAGCCTTTTCTTCTTATTATTATTATTGCTACTACTATTATTATTATTATTATGCGTATTAGTATTGCTTTGTTGGAGGAAAAACATTATGCCTCCCCCCCCCCTCATTTCTCTCCACAAAATTTCTCATTCACATGTGCAATTATTATTATTATTATTATGGGCAGGGTGGGGTTTTTTTGGGAGGGTCAAAGGTGAGTTGGGGGTGTTTCGGGGTTTTTTTTTTTTCAATAAAAGTGGCAAAATGCAAATTGTATGATGGTGGTGTTGGTGGTGGCCATGGCTTTCGGAGAAAAACATACATAGCATTCATTCCCTGCTTTACTTTGGTGCCTGTTTTCCTTTCCTTTTATCGGGTTTTGTGACCATGAGATGATGACATACCTGATCACCAGATTCTCTACAACATGCTGAGTGAATGTGCACCTCTCATACACCCCTCGTTGCCCATATGAATGGGGGGTGTGGCGGAATACTCTGCAAGAACAAAATAAAAAAATAATGGTCCTCCTCCCATCACAAAGTACTACATTATATACAAACAATAATTCCTACTTGCTAAATGATAAAAAGGATTTGTTGCAGACCAAAATGCTTGTAATAATATTTTTTTTGCATATAAAATATATGTACAAGCTTTATTGGTGACACAAATATGATGATTTTTTGAAGTCCACTTGTCCCTTTTGAGCTCAATTTTTCTCCCACCCTTTGGGGTCCTGGGATTTGGAAAAATTGTGTGGTTTTGACTATGTGATAATGCAATGGTACTATTGTCTTTGGGGTGTCCTTCCCAAAAATTATTCTCCATTACACCTGGGTCCTCAAACTTGACTTCGACCCATTTAATTGGTCAAAATGATTTCATGGCTATCATCACCCTTGGCTTTAAAAAAAATGACTATCTAAATATGAGTATTTTCTTTGTCGTCAATATGGCCATTGGGAGTGATTAATTATTCAAATTGCCATCACGTTGTCATTGTTGTTTTTTTTTTCTTGAGATTCCAAGCTTGAAGAGAGAGAGAGAGAGAGAAAGAAAGAGCTTAAACTAATTCCTTTGAAAGATGGGAGTTTTTTTAATAAATAAATAAATAAGGTCATTATGTGATCATCCATTGTCATTGTCGTTAACTATTCAAATTGTCACCATTTTTTTTTTACAAAAAATTCCATGAGATTCGAATGTCAAAGAGAGAGTGTAAACTAACTCCTTTGGAAGATGGGTTTTTCCTCTTTTTGAATTTTTTAATCAGATCACATCTCTAAAGAGACGGAAGATGATGTTTTTGAGTACTTCATGACAAGACCATTTAGCACATTATACACGTTTATGCGATGAAAGAGGCAGCCCAGTGGCTTTCATAAGAGTGGCAACCATGCATAATAATAAGATTGCACATCTCAAAAAGGAACTACCACCGTACCTACAACTGATGTTCAGCATACGATAATTTGCAAAAGGTCTTAGCTGAAGACGAGAAAATTTTATTGATATTTACTGAAATACTTAGTTGAGAATCAAACCACCGTCCCCAAGCATTGGGTTACTATTTACAAATATACACCTTGTTCAAGAAAATTCAATTAAAAACTCTGGAACCTTGTTTTGTAGAATAAATAAATATTTGACACAGAAGTGCTGAATGTCAATCATAGGTACACCCCAGTTAGGCCTTTGGAGGAGGGTTTTTGTGAAATGTGGCGCCAGGACATGTGAGCATGGTTTCCCAAACCCCACCCCCCCCTTATGGGGTGGGGCAACTTACCAATTTCAAAAAAACTTCCATGCTTTTCATGAGTGTATCATATACTATACAAAATAATAGGGTTGTTGGGTTTTTTTAAAATACCCATAATAGTGATTAATAGTAATTTTGAACAGAATTCTTCCCAAGAATTTAATTTTTTTGAGTTTTTGAAATTGATAGAAATACCAACAAAAAGAAACTTTTAAAAATCTATGTATGAAATTTAGAAAAAAAATCACAAAAAAAGAAAAAATCTTCCCATCCCCTTTTTCCCCTTTTAAAAAAAATTTCAGTTGGCGAAACTGACTTATGTTCAAAAAGCTCACATCGCCACCTCTCATCTTATTTTAGGGTTTTCCCAAGGTCCTGAACTTTTATTATTTAAAAAAAATGAAAAAAATTTCATGACCCGCTCTCTGTTGAAAGGAGATAACATTCTCTGGATAGGGTATCACCCCCGGACGGTCTCGATCTGCGCTCTTTGGATAACGTGCTAAATTCCGCATCCGCGCCGTCCGTTCGATCGAGTGATCCTGAGGCTCCCACCCTACTGACTTGGCGCTGCGATGAAATGAAAAGGGCACCTAATAAACTGCCACGTGTCATATCACATCGCTTAGCCCAGACTAGATGAGTGGACTGCCACGTGTTGGAGAACGTGAGGACCTAACGAACTCCACTAGGTGCGGTACCCAGCCTCATCCGGATGAGGAAGTTGAGATTTGGCCCGGGAGATCCTTAGCTCCGGTAATGGGTTAGGTACCGGACCTACGGCTTGGTGTACCGCGGGGAAAGATCTGGAAGGATTTGCGGACCTCGAATGTGTGGACGTGGGGGTGCCTTCTCGGTTTTCTTTATTTCTAAAATAAAAAGGGTGGGTGGGTGGATGGGGGGAAGAAGGGTTTTATTTTTTTTAATTTTTTTCGTTTATCAGGGAGTCAGGATTTTGGGTAATTAGCCAATCAGGTAAGAGAATGACGGGGGTTTTTGAAAGTGTTTTTAATTTTAAGGTTATTCATTAAATGCAGGGACTGTCACTTTTTGTAGCGTTTAAGCCAATCACGTGAAGCCGTGTCTATTATTACAACGTTGCCCTTTTTTTGGTGGGTTTTGGCCTTTTTTGTTTTCTTTTGCGGTGGGCCTACTAGGGGACCAATCAATCATTGTCGTGGTCTCGAAAATAGACATTCCTAGGTACCTAGAATGTAGGCTGTTTTTTTGTCTCCTACTAAAAGAAGGTAGGTAGCTAGGTACCTACCTAACAGGAGACAGCCTTTTGCTACCTCATCCCACACTGATCAGTGCTGGTGGTGATGATGATGATGATTTTTCGCTTTTATTTTTTACTTGTATTTTGATTATTATTTATTTTTTGAGAGATATGGATTTTTTTTCAGTATTTAAATTAATGGCCATTGTTGTGGCTCTACATGCTCGCCACTTTGAGGTTGCTGGATGGGGTTTTCTCCTCCTTCTGTGGCTATTATTTGTGGCTATTTTTTGTGGCTTTTTGTTGTAGTGGGATTCTTTGTTGATAGAACTTGGAGTTTAGGCATAGCGGTATCTTTTTTTTTTCCACCATGTAAAGGAGCCTGGGCATAATGGACACCAATCCCTTCATTTCCAAGGGCAGGATGTGCATTGATGTTTGGTTCTTTGCTTTTGTTAAGAACCTCCGGATCCCAGCTTCCAAAACTTGAGACACCAAGCAACCTCAGACTCTCTCTGGTTCCAGTTTTTTTTTCAAATTTCATAATCTCTAGTTTATTTGGGTTTTTGAGAAAAACAGTAAAATGTCAGAACATTTTAAGAATTTTTTTTCAAAAAACTTCTGATTCTGAGTTTTTAGAAAATTTTCAAAATATTAGATGATTCTGTTGAAAGAACCAGCTAATGTTCAGGATAGGTTCTTTGACCCCAGTTTTTTGACACTTAACCCTGGTTAAGGGTCAAAAAACCAGCTCTATGATGTTGTGGAAACTCCAGTCAAGGGAGAACCACCAGGTCTTTGAATTTGGGGAGGACTGGGCCTCACAGAATATCCATTATGCCCTACTCTAACCCGCCGGTTCTCAAAAGTAAGAACCTCCCAACATGGGAAAAGGGCCAAAGAAACCCATATCCACAGACAGACAGACAGCCCCATGGGTGCATTTTGCCAGTATGTGGAGCAAAATTGCATTGCACTATACAAGACAAAATAAATTGCAACCCAAACATTGAATGGAATTCCCAATATTCATCTAGCTACCTCTGGCCAGGGTGGACTATTTATTGTGTTTAGATCCATTATAGAGTATAGGAGCTTAATTAAGGGATTTTGACCCCTAGGTAAGTAGGTCTATTTTCATATGAGGATTTTAGAAAGACGACATTTTGGCTTGTGTTGAAACTTGAAATTGGTTAAAGTTATGACATCTTGAAGGATTTTGGTTTAGTTATAGAGTTATGACATCTTGAAGGATTTTGGTTTAGTTATAGAGTTATGACGTCTTGAAGGATTTTGGTTTGTTTTAGAGGATTTTTTTTGAAGATTATATTTTTGCATGGTGAAATATTTTGAATTTTCACAAGTCTTCTTTTGCCTTAAGATACTTTTTGATGTAAATGGCAAGGTCACGCAGTGTGACACACCCTGTTGTTAGCATTGGCTTTGTTTCATATTTTTCTGACCTACAAGCTACACTGGTACCTTCTAAGCTTCGACCTTCTGGAGCAAGCTGGTAAAGTGGGGAACTTTTGCTTGGAAAAACACATTTGACGCTGCAAAAACATACATTTGTTCAAAAAAATCTCAATTTTTTTTTCACAAAATAATTGAAACTTTGTCACAGATTTTTTTTGTTTTTGCTGGTGTCATTCATTGTAGGTTGCTGGCTCAGCAAAGGCGGGCCACCTTTGCTTTGGCACCACCTCATCCAGGGTCACCCATTGTCACAACTAACTTCGTCCGTTCAAATAAAAAAACCTTTCACACTTCAGGCTGGGGAAGAAGAAGCCCTGGTCCCCGTGAGCCTCCCTTTATTCTGGGGTCAATTGTCGACTCCCTTTGGCTAGCACCCTCCAATTAGGGGAGGCCTTCAGGAGCACCCTAAACCTTCCTCTATACGGAACCGGCTTTCGGTATTTTTTCCAGAATTTGCTTTGGTGGGACAGGTCCGGTTGTGTCCTTAAGGTGCAATCCAGTCATTTGGTGGCTCCAGTTTGTACGATGTCGATGTTGAATTTAATATGAGTCCACAAATGAGAACACAATCAAGCCAGTTACTTTTTGGAAAAGGCCCTGGAAGAACACATGCCACCGTAATGGAACAATGCCTTGCAAGGTTCTGGAGTGGAACTGGCCCTACCATACATAATACAAGATATTATTGGGCTATTCCATATTACGGAATCCTCAAATGTAAATTTTGGCTGCTCACGCTGTGGTGCACCACCTTACCATGCCTGCGGATTGATTCACGGAAATCGTACATGGGTAATTAACCATGTGGGACTTACGGAAGGTGATAAAAGAATTTGCATCAAAATTTACGTCCGTGGCCAGCCAAGTTTGAAACACCTTGGGAAAGTGGCTTGTAAGGTATATGCTTTATAGAGTCCTATTAGGCATTTTTTAATCTTAAGTCTCCATAGGTCCATTGCTTTAGCTTTAAAAATAAAATGCGTGTTATGATGTACACAAAAAATTGTCACAATTTAACAATTTTTAGTACTTGTTCAAGTTAGATGCATCAAATGAATATTTGAAAAATGTTTTGTGATAAATTTTTTTGATAAATAGTGATTTATGTTTCAATCTATCATTATGTTGTGAAATTAGTGCACATATGAATGATTTAATTGTTTAACAAAATATTACATTAATTTGTAAGGTTTTCAAACATCAATGTAATTCCAACAAAAGGAATAAGATGTACTAGTTTTAATGAAAATTTGAGTAAGAAATTTTACACTTCTTAAAAGACAATTGTAAAAAAATAATTCTCTTTATCAAAGTATTAGAGTTTAGATCAAATGATTTTAAAATGTTCATGAAAATGTTTATGAGTATGATTTTTTAGATTTTGAAATGTTCTTTCATTGAAGATGTCCTTGGTCTAAGTGCTTTTTAATCATTTGAAAAAAATAAAATGAAAATTTTAAATTGATAAAAATTTGATAAATTCTTGTCAAATAATTTTTTTAAAAAACTTTTTATATAATTGTGAGTGTGCATTCACATAAAGGCACAACTATGAAGCAATTGCATATTCATAATTTTTATAATTTATTTTAGTTTTGAAGTTCAAATCATTTATGTGTGATCTCCAAAATAATTCAAAATGAGTGAAATCTTGCATGTTGATATTTTTGATATTATATGTAATTCTAATTTCCTTCAAATTATGCACACTATAGTGTGCATTCACCGTTAAAACCATTGAGATAAATGAATGTTATATCAAAATAATCATTTTTTGTTTCATATGGAAAGTTGAAACATTAGTTTCCTTCTATGAAATCTTGGGTTCAAACTTCAAAAAGGTCAAATTGGCCTAACTGGAAAACTATTAGTTTTTTTTTGTGGACACTCTTTAACCATGGTGGGTATGAAAATTTAGAAAAAAAAAATTTGATTTAACAATTGAACATGTTCTCTTAAACTTTTATAAAAAGCAAAATCAATAGTTTTCTAAAGAAAAGTGAGAACCACCCAACATTGTACCTCACCATCCAATGTAATATATATGCCAAAACCTAATGTTAGATTGTAACATTAGCGTAATATGCACCAAAATATATTTTACATTATAAATAAAACCAATGTTGTTCAGCTCTTCTATAAATTGAAATAACATCCAATCTTAGTTTCAAATTTTTAAAAAAATTGATGAATTTTTCAAGTGTGAGTTTGAATTTAGTTCTTCAAATTTCTAAACTTGTGGTGTTTTTTTTTTGACAATTTTTTTTCAAATTCAAGAACTTTGATATCTAGTTTAAAAATAAGGTCCAATTTCATGTACACACCAACACTCTCAAAGATTATACATTTTATAAATATGAAAATTTACAAGTTAAAATTGAGAATTGTGAAAATATTGAGTTTTACAACAAATTAAAATTGATCAACTACCTATAAAACCTGGCATACTTCATGACTTTTCAACAACTTCATTTTCCCCTACCTTAAGATGAACCTATGTTTAAGAGTTTATTTTCTTGGTTATATTCCAATCCTAGCAAAAGGTTAGTTCAATGATTTGATCCTTGTCTTGGTTTCAGCAAGGGGGTGCTAATTTAGGTTCAGCTCCCAAGAACCTCAAGTTTAACACTTCAAATTGGTGAACCTATCAACACTTGATACAACCCACAAAGTTTACATCACACATGTGTCAGGAGCCAAGGAAAACCATGTTTTGTTGTACATATGGGTCCTATAGGTAGGTAGATACATATGTACAACATGATTACTAAATAGGTATTACATGATAGGTCTCCTAGGTAGGTAGCACAAAAGGCAGCTATTAAGCAAGTAAATGCATGTAAATGGTTAGTACATAGGTTAGGGCTAGGGGGTTGTTAATTAGCAAGTAGCAAAAATAGAGCTAACTAGCATGATTTTAAAAAATCACTAAATTTCATATTCAATTTTAGTATGTAGCCAAAAATATAGAAGGATGTTTAAATCATTTTGCTTTCATATGTTTTAATTGCCAAAACATGCTAAATTGTCTTATGGAAAATCACCACTGCAACTACATATAAAATGGTGGCTTTAGTACATAAGATGCCAAAATGGTTGAAAAATGTATCACAATTCCCTTTGGAAACATTGGTAAAGTATAGTCACAAAAACACAACCCACTATCATCATACCTAGTCTTAAAAATTGTGTAAATGGAAAAAATCATGTGGAAACTTATTGTGAAATGAATTTTTTTTTCATGTACTATCATTTAGTATGTATTGATAAAACTTGTTGTAAAATTTGAGATATTTTAGAGATTTTTGCATGTCCATCTTAACATTGTAACTGATTCTAACAATACTTTTGCAACACCAATTAACATAAGTTTTTTTATATTTTTGAAACCAATTTTTTATGGTTTCGATGCATTAGGGAACATTCTTTCTTTTAGGAGGCACCTTTGGCATAACCACTACTTAGAATGGGAAGTTTTATGCCTTCAAAATGAATAAATGGATAGAATCTTGTAGATTTTTTCTAGGGAGTTCTTCATTAATTTTGTTAAAATCCAAAATAAAAAATGATGATAACAACAATAGGGGATGCAAAAGCACAACAATGTGTGTGTAACTAGTATTGAAAATTTTATTTATGAAATATTTAAGGGAATGCCTTTAAATAAAAATTTCACATGATAATATAATGCAACATTTTTTTGAGTCATAAAAATTGAAATCATTGTTTTGATGACTTGTAAATCATGATTCTATAAATATTCTCTTAGATTGAGCAATCCTATTGTGCCACATCAACTTGATTGCTTCATCCATTCCTAATAAAGACTTTGTGAAATTGGCGCTTGTGGTTCCTAATAAAGAAAACGCACCCATTATTCTTTATCATCAATTTTGGTGTTTTGATACCATTTTTTTCAAAAAATATAACCATAGTTTAAATATTTTAATCTTAAATATTTATGGATGGAATTTTTATAATTATAATTACTTTTTTTTTAAATGATGATCTAGAAAAATTATTTGAATTTATTTTGACTTATACTTGCAATTTATTTAACAAAGTTAGTTGAAATTTGATCAATTTGTAAATAAATAATTATAACAAAAATATGGACAATGAACAAAACCTTCTAATGTTTCCTTAATAACTGCACCACAAAATAACGTGGGCAATGTTTGCATGTTTGCATTTTAAATATTCATTTTATGCTAAAAATTTCAACAAAAATGTTTTGAGAATAACAACCCACCCTCCACCCTCCACCCATTTCTAAGGATGGGTTCAATCGACACATCATTGGAAATATATTCTTGTCATGCAATCAACCTGAAAGAACCCCTAACCACCCATTTTACCTTTCATTATCACCTAAAGTAGATATGTTAATCATTGAACACATAAGGTCTCAAAAAGATAGGGTGCTTAGGTTGTCATTTTTTTAAACATGGTGTTTGAAGAGAAGTTGTTGCCCATTTATGACCACACCCATAGCCATTTAAATCATGGAATTTGGATGGAAGACAAGGAAGATATGCCCCTTGAAAGGAAGGGGGTTCACTTGTTGGAAAAAATCCTTAAAAAACATGTTGCCTTATGAAAGCAAACACATCACCACCCTATGAATGTTCAAAATGCACTTGACAAATGTCACAAACTTGACCCCTTGCTTGAATTGGATGAAAATGAATTTTGGTTGATTTTTTATGTAAAACAATTTGTTGTATACACAATTGGCCTAGATCTTTTTAGAGAAAAAGGTAATAAAATCAATAACCATGGGTAACCTAATATTTTTCTAACACTAAAATTGTCAACAACATCCTTAGGTTAGGGTTTAGGGTTTGATTTTCTTGCCATTACAATGTAACAATAGTCTTCCAATTGTTTTCCCACCTTTGGCTCCATGCATTAGATGTCCACATTCCTCTTCATTGGTTGCAACTTTTTATAAAACACTTCAATCATCCATGCATTGTTAGAAGGTTGGAGCTATAGTTGGTTGGTTCCAAAGAAATGAGTAAATGATCATCCTAATCATTATTGTCTTGTGGTTTTGTGAACCTTCTTCATCCTAGTGGTATTTTCAGTGGTGGATGGGTGAGTAATGAGTAAGAACTTGCCCTTGGGAGGGGGACAACAGTTGGAAATCATCATCATCTTGTGTTTTCATGTTTTCTTGAACCCTCCTTTTCAATTCTTAATCATTTTCATTTTGTGTTACCATGTTTTCATGAACCTTCCTCCTTGGCTCTTAATTGTTGTCATCTTGTGTTTTTGTGTTCTCCTAAACTTTCCTCCTCAACTCTTGATTATGGTCATCTTGTGTTCTCGTGAAGCTTCTTCCTTGGCTCTTGATCGTCATCGTATTGTGTTTTCACATTGTCGTGAACCTTCTCGACTTTTATTCATCATTGTTTTGTGGTCTCATGAACCCTCCTCTTTAATTCCTAATTGTCATTATGTTTTCATGTTTTTATGAAACCTTTACTTTGGCTTTTGATTATTGTCATCTTGTGTTTTCATGTTTTTCTAAACCTTTTTCATCTTTTGATTATTGTTATGTTGTGTTGTCATAAACCTTCCTTTTCAACTTTTATTCATCATTGTATTGTGTTCTTGTGTTCTTTTGAACCCACATCCTTTTGGATCCTTTGATGTTTATCATTTTCAACTCCTCCCATATGATGATTACTTTGAGAATGGGGGTTGTAATCTTGTTGCAAAACATCTTTTCACTTTCATTTGAATCTTGTTTTTGCCTCTTTTTTATTTTTTGTTATAAAACCAAGGTTCACACCTTTGTAAAGGATGGGCCTTTAAACTTGCTACAAACTGTTTATAAAGTTTTTTTTTTTTAAATTTATTGCAATTGTGGACCAAGTTGTCTTGAAATCTTCCTTATCTCATTTGCTCATTAACCTTTTAGCCATGTTTTAGGAATCAACAACTTTTTGGGCCTTCTTATTATCCTTGTTTTTAAATTTCTTTGAATAGAAAAAAAGTCATGCATGCTTTAATTTACAGTGCCATAAATGGTTTTTATTTTTGTTTTTTCATGTAATCATTTTTGATCCATTAACCCCTAAATATGTAAAATCTTGGTCAACTACCCCTTGCCACATTTATGGCACATTTTATTGTTATCCATTCCCTAGATTTAAGAATGGTGATGTAACCTTGTTGTGAACCTTTGTTCACAAGAACCTTGACCCCTAATTAATGCCCTATTTGAATCCATGTCTTGTTTGATTTCTATATGTGATTTGGATTATATTTTTGGTTAATGTATAAGGTTTATAGGTTTTGGTAGAATGAGTTGCATGGTCGAGTTATGAAACCTTGTGCCCTATAGATGTTTATTTTTTTTGCAAGTAAAATTTACTTAGTTTTAAATCTCAACATTTGAGTTAATACCACTAGGAATTTCATCCTTGAAGAGGGTGAGTTTCATTTGAATCAATGAATTGCCATTTTCATTTTTAATTATTACAAGGTAATTGAAAGTCTAACTTTTTGCATATCCAAAATCCAAGCACCAAGTGTTTTGTCCTCTTCATTAATTAACATGCCATGTGGGCCTAGCTTTTCAATCTTGTCATGCTATTCAAATGATTTGAAAGATAGGTTAATAGTGTCACAGATGGCAATGCTATGGGGTTCATTCATTTGAATGTTCATCCATAACTTATAATGAACTTGTATTTTATTTGTAATTTAGTGTAAGTTCATTCTCAGTTAGCTTTTAGTTAAATTGTAATTCATTTCTAGTTAACTTTTAGTTCATTTGAAATTCAATTTTAATTAACATTTAGTTAACTCTTAGTTAAATCCCAATTAAGTTCTAATTAAATTTGAATTAATTCTTAGTTAATTCCCAGTCAACTTTGAATTAAGTCTTAATTAACTATCATTTAAATTTCAGTTCATTCAAAGTCAACTCTTAATTAAAAAGGTTCTCAAGAAACTTCTTTATTTGATGCACACATATAAGCTTCCTTGGAAGCTTATTTGAGCTAGGTCCCCGAAGGAATATACATAGAAGTAAGACCTTTCATTTCCTTCAATATGTTCAACATTAATCTTATGCATGATCTTGGACCATAGCCTTGTTATGTTTTTTTCATGTTCATGTTTGCATATCTTAACTTAATAAAAATCCATTTTCACATTTGTTTTGCACATATATCGTGTTTTTATTTTTAGTTATTATGTTTTTGTTTTTGAATAGCATAATTTTGTTTTATTCTTTGTTTGAAAGTTAGATTTACGCTTTTCTTTAGCCTTTGTTCTTATGGATCTTCGTGTCCTTGATAATTAGTATGTGCCATGACTTGCTTACTTTCCTCAAAGAGGTTTGGCCTCTTTTTAGTGCATCCACTATTTTTTCCAAGGCCTCAATTATCCATCTTCCTTGGTGGGTTAATGCAAGAACCATGTTTGTATTTGTTGATTTTTTTGTTTGTGCTGCAATTGTAGGTGAAATGTTTTCCTTATCCACTATTGACTCATGCAATCCACTTCATTGCCTACAAGGTACAACTAACAACATGGTAGCCCTTTGCCTTTTAGCCTTAGGCTCCAAGAAGTTAATGGGATTCAACCAATACCTATAAGAGGTATAAAATTTAGCTATTTATATGCATCCCAACACTTTAAAAAATGTATTAGGTATAGATAATGTAGAAATGTAGAACTATCCAAAGTTTGGTAAGAAAAAGTCATTGCATAGAATCTTGTAAAGTTAATCCACTCTAAATTGACATATGCAGTTGATTTGCAAGTTATGTAAACTAGAACTATTTGACCTATTTGACTTTCTTGCTACTTTGTAAACTACAAATTATTGGATCCAATAGATACTTATCAAAAGTTTTTTATAGACTTTATTTACATAAGAAATTCCTATTTCTCTAGTTGATGCTTGTGTAGGTTGATATTATAAACTTGCTTCTATTTTACAATCTTGTGAGTTAGTTTTTACTTTGGCATGTGTTTCCTACCTATTGCTTTGAGTGTATACCTACTTGCTTTCATTTCATTTATACTTTCTTAGTGATTTTAGATTAGAGAACACAAGCTTTAAGAAATTTTGAAAATCATCTTTCATAGCCCTAGATAGTGATGACATTCTTAATATGCTGCTAAAGGAATCAAAGAAGCTTGAGAGGTTACTCAAATGTAATGTTTTTATTGTGATTAACTTGTGTTTAGAATTTTTGTTTTTGGTGGGAATCCATTATGCTTGGGCAAATGTGCATGTTTTTAAGGGTTATTGATGTGTTTTGTTTTGGGATGCAAAGATGTTGTTATCTATTATATGTTGGGGACATGTTTGTGCAATCAAAAGATTGCTTGAACCCAAAAACCTTAAATCTTGCAATTTTGCATTAAATCATCCCACTAGCAAACTTTTTTTTTTCTTATGAATTATTTAGAATCACCTAGGTGGTTTTACACCCTAGATTAATTACTTGTGTTGTATGAGCACCAATGGCTTTTGATCAATGGACAACGGAGAATGCCATTGGTTTTGCCATGTGTAACTGAAATTCCACCTTTTCCATGTATCCATCATTTTGTGATGATGTAATAGAGGATTTCAATATCATCAAACTTCTCTGTTGGTGCATTTGCTAGAGAGCACAAAGAAAGAGGAAACAATGCATGAACCTTTGAAAAAGTCAAGCTATTACAAGTCATATCGTTAATACCTTAATATTGAGACCCGATAATGTTCTTCTCTCGTTTTCAATCAAATTTCATGTTCAATTTGGTACATGTATTACCTTGGAATGATGGTGATGATGGAATGGAGTGGAGATGGAACAATAACAATGGACAATGTTGGCAAAAATACAAGAGAGGAGGAGAGATTGATAAGAAAAAAAGGGAAATAAGTAATGAGCAAGCAACAAAAGTAGGTCCGGAAAAGTGACGACAATGTGGAGGTTGAAGGAGGTCAGGCTTGCCATTGCCACTGTCCTCGTTGCAATGCCAAAGCTAAAGCATAGTAGGATGGGGGGACAATGGATGCAAAAGGCCACTTTTTCCATGGCACTCTCTAAGCTGTGTGGGAAGTTTCGTAAATAGTCTTTGCTATAATTGTTGGTGAGCTTTTGTAATCACAAGAAAGTCCTTTTATTTCAAGAAAATCTTCATCTTT
>Ga0209611_10002641_pt1 | contig 31526 bp, 22 predicted proteins | sample S1TSphgellanicum_3_FD_187693 | JGI IMG/M metagenome (GOLD analysis project Ga0209611, IMG submission 187693) | Host-associated microbial communities from peat moss isolated from Minnesota, USA - S1T2_Fc - Sphagnum magellanicum MG (SPAdes) (version 2) | ecosystem: Host-associated > Plants > Peat... | reverse complement strand
GTGAAAGTAGACCGTAGGGATGATGGGGCGCTGGGAAACTGGTGAGACATGAGTGGCCATTAGGTACTCTTCACATTTGGCACCCAATCCCTGGTCCCCGCCTGTCGTGTAAAAAAGTAAAAGTTCACTTATTTTCAACTTCAGGGTTCAAGCCCTCATCAAAAAAAATTAAAATTTTTAATTACTTTTACTATAAATCTCTTGGCTAATTTTCGCCACTTCGTAAATTTTCGTGCAGAAATTAGGTTTAAAATTCATGAAAAAATCATAAATTTTGTTTCACAAATGTAAAAAATTCATGACAAATTCATGATTTTCAAGTTTTTTTACCTCAATGTTTTGTAGGCTTAACCAAAAAAGAAAAATAATAATAAATAGATTTTTATTTTTATTTTATTATTTATATATATATATATAACACACACACATATATATATATAAACAAAATGATGTTCACAACTCAATGTGAAAAGATATTGATGTTAAAAAGCATGTGAAAACTAGTTTTATTTCATCTTTTCTATTATGGATGAAGGTGTTTCCAAATCACAATAATGTATGGTTATCAAAATAAGGAAATGCTTAACTTGTACCTTACCCCAAGGTTGGTTTCATCATTAAATAATATTCTCAAAATAGTGAAATTAATTTTTTGTGAAAATATGAAGTTGACATGTTTGAAAATCAGCAAAATTTAATAATTTCAATTTTTTAAAACGAATTAATGTTTTTTTCTTCTAAAAATGATTCATTTTGTCAATGTGGAAACTAACCCTAGGTTACAATAATAGTTAAACCCTCACAAATATGAAGCACATTGTTGAACTTGTCATAATAATAAAATACTAAAAATAGTTTCAACTTTGGTTGCCATTTTATGTTCAAGAAAATTGTAAATATTTATTTTTTTAATGACCTATCTATTCACAAAGAGAAATTTTTTAAGTGTTTTTTTCCAAGTGTAGAGGGTTTTGGCATTAGTCTCAATCTAGATAAATGCGCATTCATGGTTTGTTCAAGGGTTATCTTGAGATTTATAGTTTTTAAGAAAAGAAAAGCTCCATATTTTAAGAAAATGAAAGTTATAATCGAAATGTTAGTATCCACAACATTACAAAAATTCAAGTGTTCAACGGAATGGCCCAATTTTACTAGTGCTTCCTCATAATTTATTTTTTATTATGGCTCTTATCACAAAATTATTTAGAAAAAAAAAGGTATTTAAATGGACAATCAAATGTTAAACGCCTTGGAAAATATTAAAAACTAGTACACTTAAGCTCCCATTTTGATTAGTCCCAACTAAGAATTGGAATTTCATGTTCATACTTACACATTTCAACTAATAGTAAAAATGATACTTGCCCAAAATCCAAATGGTAAATTTGACTAATTGGTTATGTACTTTTTTTAAATACTAAATTTTATTGAGAGAAATTATACCACTATTAAAAGAAAGGTTTTAGATATAATATATGTTTTACATTAGTTTAAACATTATCACTTAGGGAATAAGTTGTTTATATTATACATTGATCATATGGCCACAATGTATTTAATTAACAAACCACAAGCTTTTGGTAGGTTAGTTAGATGACTATTGTTGTTTTTTATAATATGATTTCAAGATTGTGTAAAAACATGATAAATCTCACCTACTGATAAACGTTTTAATCCTATTACCCAATAACTTTGAACCTATTGGAATATATGATCAAACAACTATTGTTCACATACTCACATTACAAACTTGAGTAGTTACAAAGTGTTTATGAGTACATGTTGGAAGGAGTGATACCAAATAAACTTACTATTTCATAAAAATAACATTTGGCCCAACGAACTAAACCTTTTGTATTTCAAGAAAGAGTTTTATATTGATTTGGGCAAGATAACAAGTTCCAACGAGTTCTACAACTAGAACAAGTACCCACTATATTAGAGGAATTGCATTATGGAGTTGATGGAAGACATTTTTCTTCAAATTTCACTACACAAATTTTTTGATGTTGGTTCCTGGTGGCCCATCATGAACCAAGATGTTCATGAATATTGCAAAACATGTGATCAATGTCAACAAATACATAACATGTTGATACAAAACTTGGTAAAATTGGTTACCACTTTACATGAAAAACCATTTCAAAATTAAAGTTTGGACTTCATCAAACCAATGGAACGTGCAAACACGTTTTCAAACAATTGGTACATTTTAGTAAGCCTTAATTACATAACTAAATGGGTGGAAGCACAAGTGCATCATACCAATATTGTTATTATGATTGTTAAATTTGTATATCGACACATTTTTATCTAGTTTGGATTCTCATTGACCATTAATTGTCACTCACCAAAATACTCACTTTATCAATGATGCCATTCAATATCTTACTAATAATTTTATTATGAAGCATACTAGGTTATTGTTTATCATCCATAAAGAAACATCAAATTGAATTTACTAATAAGGTTTTAAAAACCTTATTCATTAAACTCGTTAATGAAAATTGGAATGACTAGGACAAGCACTTGTCCATAATATTTTTTCATACCAAACCATGTACAAGGTTCGAACCAATCAACTATTTATACATAAAAATCACAATTTTGCTACACATGTATCTAATTGTTATTTAAAACTATTATAATATGAATTCAAATTGTAACAACTTGGATTTATATTTATTGGTTCTAAGGAAAGTACTTGATTGTTAATTTAATCTTTGTTAACAAAACACCTATTGGTATTTGGGTGGATTGTGTGATACTTACATGAATTTGGCACATAAAATATGTATCTACTATCCACAATCAAGAAAAAAAGAAAGCAAAAGCATAAAAAATAAACCAAAAATAATAATAAATGAAAAAGGAGAAGAAGAAGAAAAATGAACTAAAAGAAGAATTTGAAGTGAATAAAACTAAAAGACAAAACAAAGAAAAATAATTATTGACATTAAAAAAAAGAAATGTATAAGTAGAAATTGAGAAACAAAATTGAAGAAGAAAGACAAAGAATATTTTGTAAAACCAATTTAAAGAGAGAAATATATTTTGGAAGAAAAAATAAAAAGAAGAACTAAATGTAAAAATATATCCAATCACAAGCCAGGAAAATGAGGGAGGAGGGAATATCAAAAATTTGGTTTGAACTTGAAATAAAAACTAAAATATTTGATGTCTTGGGACCCCAAGATATGGAATTTATATTGGCTTGGGTATAAGGATTAAAATATTCCATGTCTTGGGACCCAATGCAATGCACTTTTGCCTTAGGTATTGGAATAACAAAAAGGCCATGCTTGTGTTAAGCCGTGACAAGCTTATGGCCTAGGGACCTTGCCAAAAAGTCTCTAATTTTTACATTACTTTTTTCAACTCCAAAGGCCAAGAAACAACATAAAAAAATACAAACAAAACACAAATGTATTAAACCTTAATGTGTGAATAAAGTCGATGACTAAACACTTACCTTGCCTCCTTTCAACAACCATATCTTCTTCATTTTGGGTTTGTTTTGAGTGATTTAAATAGTCATGAGAATGCCAAGTTCTGCTCTAGAAAACCATTTTGAACTTGAAAAACAAAAGAAAAATGTCCTAGGATTTAAATGTTTGGTCACTAGTTGTTCTACCCTACGTTAGTAATAAAATAATTTTGGTACATCTTATAGTCATAGGGTTAATGGTCCCATAACAAGGACAAATAACCTATAATTATATTATATTATTTTATTTTTCCAGCAAGATTTTGCCAATAAAATAATGGGTTGGTTTAAAGGTATGTCATAGTTCACATGTGCTTTTTCCTAAGAAAAGAAAAATCATACAAAAGATTACCCAATTATAAACATTTTAGTTATACAAGAAATAGGATTGGGAACCATGAAATTATCCAAGTCATGGTCCTCAACTTATAATTTCAACATGTCCCCATTGTGAGTTACATAGCCAAATAAGCCATTTGGTTCCAACCCCATGACACATCGGCCTAGGACCCAAGGCCACTAATTATGTCATAAATCCTAACCCTACCTATGTATGTAAATTGGGGTCATTATGTCATGAATGCCATGTCACCATGTTTTAAACCCTAGGTAGTGGGCACCTATCTTGACCCTTGGGTAGCCTTGAAGGTCTTTGCTTTGGGCTCCATATATATTGGAATTTTAATGAAAATATTACATCCTAGACCTTAGATAGTTTAAGGTCATTTTGTTCAAGGCCCATGCCATCATGTTTTACACCCCAATCCACCTTGCCCTAGCCCCTTTAGCTTAGGTTTAGGCCATATATATAACTCCAATCCAACACAAGGTGACCCATAGGTTGCCTAAACCTATGGCAAAAGAATGTTTTAGATTTTGCCCCCAAGCCCAAGCCAAAATTCCAAATTTTAAGTTATTTAACAACTTCCATTTTTTTTTTGGAATCATTGTAGTCTCAACACCATGTAACTTATAGCCATTTTGTCTTTATAAGGCTTGATGCCACCTATTTTCAAGCCATTTGGCCACCTTGTCATAGCCCCCGCATAGCCTAAGGTCAAGTTGTTTTGGGTTTAGGGTTTAAAGACAAGGCCACCTTGTCCTTGTTTTCAAGTTGCCTTGATCTACAAAATACCAAAAGAGCCATTTGGTAAAACATGATTTCAACCATAGGCCAAATTGTTAAATAATGTTTCAACCATAGGTCAAAGTGTTAAATAAAACTCCAATCCTAGGCAAAAAATTTTTTTAAAAAGATTTTAACCTTATGGCATGGTGGGCGGAGGGGGAGTAGGATCTCAATTTTGGCTTGGGCTAGGGTAGAAACTAAAATACTTTCCATCTAAAGACCCCAAGACATGGATTTTAAACTTGGGTTGCAATAGTAATAATTTGAATTTTCATGTCATGGGACTTAAGTAGTCTAATGTTCATTTTGTTTTATGCCATAGGCAACCTATGTGAGATTTCGTCTTAGGCCACCATCACAAAACAACCATGGAGTCTTTGATCTTACTCATGAAAAACATTCCTCAAAAGTCCTAATTTTATAACCTTGGGCATAGAAATACCCCAAAACCTCTAATATGTTTGGACCCTTGCCACAAAAAATTTCATTATCAAATGTTATTTTTGCCCCCGTTACATTATGGTGAGGAACCATAATAATAATACACATGTTATTTTATAGGTAAATATACTTATTTCTCTACCTACCTACCTACCTACTTAGGACCATACAATTAAACCATATACCTAGTTACTTACAACCTACCTACCTACTTTTCCTAACTATCTACAACCTATCAAAAACAACATCATTAAAATTTGTAAGCTTAAAACTTGTAAGTGGAATGAAATACTTAATTATGTAACTTTCAAACATTATCCAAAAGGTGGGTTAAAATGATCGATTTCATGCAATCAAAATTTATCACATGGAAATTATTGATCTCATGGAGTTTTTTCTTTTGTCCCCTTCCTCTTACAACCATGGATTTTAATGTTGAAATTAAGGCCCTACTAACATAGACCTTACATTTACATTAAAAGTGACTATATTTTGTTTTTAGTGCATTAATTTGTTTTTTTCACAATTTATTATCATTCAATTTTTTTTCCCCAATAGTCTTTGACCTAAACCATTAAATAGGCCAAGCCTAGATGTGTGGAAACTTGTTATAAAAAGAAGGTTGAAACTGATGGAAGTTAATTTTTTTGAAATGTTTTTTTGGACTTGATTAATGTTATCAATATCAAAATAATAACATGGATGATCCATTTTTTTGTTATTTTTCAGTTCTTAATTGATGGTTATGCATAAGGTTAGGTAATTAAATAATCAGTTGAAACCATTCGTTAACTTGTTGGTCACACACCAATTATAGAGTTTAAAGAAAATAAAATTAAAAAATGATTATTTTCTATTTTTTAAAACTTTTTGTATTAGTGTTTTAATGTTGATAACCTACTTAGACAAAAATTAAATCATTTAGGTAGGTTATTATATGTTGAAATTTTAATATTAGGAAGTTATCAATTTAACCGATTATTCAAAAATAGTAATTGGATGGTAGGTTATTAACAATCAGGTTGATAACTTGGTGGATAACTAACTCAAAACTAATCGACCAACACTAGTGGGACCCCCACCTTTCCCTTAAATTTATCTCATCTTCATAAGAATCAAAATAATTTCAAGAATGCCCGCATTAGTGATATGCATGTTAAAAAAATTTAATTGCCTCCATTGAGTAATTGGGTACATTTTATCCAAACACAATATTGATATGTTAGGTGAAACATAAAATTTTCTTGCAGTTCATAGTGCAAAAATGTTTGCCCAATATAGAATTATATTTATATTATTTTGCAACCACATCAAGTTTTGATATTTGATGTGTGGTGAAATTACTTTCATCATAGTTTAAGAATCAATTTTTTTTCACATGAATTTTCACACACTATGGCTTTAAAACAATTTGGAAAAAAATTATGAAATTTATTTTTATAATGTAAACTCAAAATAAATGCCCAAAAAATGGAAAAACTTACTAAAGTTTTGAAATTGCAAAGTTGAATTTTTTTATATTTTAAGTGTAATTAAGTATATTTTTTAAAAAATTCATATGAAACATCATTAAAGTTTTGAATGGATAAGGTTTTAATAAGTGTTGGGCAATTTTTGACTTTTATGGAAAACCTTTGGTTTCAATCTTTTTTGTATAAATATTTCTCTTCTAGTTTTGGTCTTGGTTCCACATTTAAATGGAACCTAACACTTGGTTTTAGATTTAATTATTCAAAAATCAAAAACCTAATTATGGTTTTGGTTTTAAAAATTAAACCAAATTCAAGTTTGGTTCCAAGTAACCTATACAAAAAAAACTAGTGGTTATATGTTGGTTAACCATGGTTCTAGATTTTTAAAACAAGAAAAAAATTAACTTAAATGTGGTTTCAATTCCACACATAGGTGCAACTTAGGTTCTAATTCTTGAAATTTAAAAACCTTGGGTTTGATTCTAATTTTGGTTTAAAAAATTGAACCTAGTTTTTAGTAGGTTCTAGTTCACCTCCTATTTTGAGTCTTAAAAGTGGGTACTCCCCTTACATTGATATATGCCTTTAATACCCATAATTCATGGCATCACTTCATTTTTCAGCTAATTATAAAATGAATTAATGACATACAATGAAAAAAAAGGTGATGTAGCAATTTGGTTTCAAGTTGGCATAAATAAGATTTTTGATTTTCTTAGCATTTGGTTCGAAACCTTGTAACTTCAATTTAGGTTATTTTATTGTAATTAAAGTTAAATAATATTAGTTGTAAATATAATAAAATGTAAAATTTATTATAGAAAGGGTAATATAAACTTTATTAATCCTAAATTATAATTTAAAATGTATCTATCAAAATTTTATTATTTTATTTTAAGATTTTCATTTAAAATTATATGTACATGTAATGTATACATTCTAGCATATATAATAAAAATGTATTTGAATTTTTTTTTCATAAATGAAATCACATATATAAATTTAATGATTTTTCCTCCTTTGTATTCGCACTAATGTTTTTACTTTTCAATTTTGTGATGTTGGCACATTGATAATCATCCACAAGGAGATTTAGGCACCTTTGGTTATAAATGAGCTATGAAAGAAGAAAAAAAAGGAAAAGAATATCCTAGCTATTTGCTTCAACAATGTGTAAAAAATGGCAATTTAAAATTTTACTTTTCAAAATTTTAATTTTTTTAATAAAACAATTCAACAATTTATTTATTTATTGAAAAGTATTTTGCTAAATGGCATAAATTTGCCACGAAAATAAATGTTGATTGAAATCTACCAAAAACATTTCATTTTTCAAATTTTCAATATTTTAAAAATCTAGCGTAAATGTGGCAATAAAGAATAACAACCCTAATTAAAACCCATCCTTACTCTTTTCCTTTTTTTCCCCTGTCTTTCTATTATCACCATTATTGTTTTTTTATATAAAAAAATTGCCTTACTATTTTTGTATTTTAAAAAAATTCTCTTTCTTATTTTCATTATTGTCATTTTCTTTTTTCCTTTCTTTTGTTGGAATTATTTTTGTGCTCATGTGACACAAGTAACTACCTTTTTTCATTTTCTTTATACTTTTATTATGGTCATTTTCCTTCTTTTTTTCTTTTGTTAAAATTATTTTTATGTTCATTTGACATAAGTAATTATGTTAATGCTCATTTTTTTGGGGACTAATTTTTTTCGACAACCATTCCTACACACCCACTAACGTGAACTTATGGTTTTACGACTTTTGTGTGTTATTAATTAGTGAGATTTGTTTCCTACCAACACAAGTTACTTGTTGTAACCATTCTTATGTGTTGCTAATGCAATTTGCTTATTCCTAAGGTGAGTTGGTTGTTACAACCATTTTTGTGCTCCTATTTATGTAAACTTACCATGCTAATGTCAACTTGTTATCTTTATAATTATGCCTACCATACAACTCACTTATAGTCAACTTGACTACCACACATTTGTAGCAACCCATTCATGCTTCATTGCCACATTTGATTGCCATTGTCAAGTATTTTATGTTTATTTATTTATTTTTTGGTGAGTGAAATAAGACCAAAAGTAGAAAAATGGAAAAGATAAAACAAAATAACAATAAAATGATGGTGATGATGCAAAATAACAAGGATTTGGATCCATTTTTTGGGTTTGTGAAAAAATAGTGAAAAATGAAAAAATTGAAAATGGATGTTTTATTTTTGTTTCACCTTTTATTATTATTATTATTATTTTATTATTATTATGGTCTTTTGTGTAAGAATGGGTTTAAAGTCATGGATGATGTTGATGCTCAAAGAGGTAATGATTTTATTTCCACAATTAGAGATGGTTGTGGTACATTTTTTTATCATTTTAATTTAAAATCACAATCTACCCCACCTTCCTTTTTCATGTGAGATGGAAGGTGGGGGTTTTTGTTTTGCAAATAATTTTATGCAATACTCAAAAATGATTAATTAATTTATAGTTTAAATTTAAAGTTTTTAGGTTTAAAAATTAAAGTTTAAAGTTCTAATTTCTTAAGTTAATGGTGTAATGTAATGTAGATAAACATTGTACTATTTTGAATGCAATATCTTTATGTAATGCATTTGTATTTTAAATGTAGAAATTCAAGCACAAGGTGTTATTGACCTGTAGCAACAAAATAATTATTAGGAGTCATAATTACAAATAATAATATGACTTGGGGTAATAGTACATATTAACACTGATAATAAATAATGAGCTTCATGGGCCCTACAATGAAAATATTTTAACTAGGGGTATAAGGTTTAATTTATGAATAATTTAGATAACTATTTTGGGTTAATAATAATGCGAAATGAAGTATATAGATTCTAAACAATGTAAGATTTATTCATAGAAACATGAAAAGTTATAAATCATGTGATAATTGATTTGACATAAATGGATGGTAAATGAAGAATGAATGTAGATGAATATAATTAACCATTCATCCATTTCATTCCTTCAGGTATATAATGGAAATTGATTAAAACTTTAGGCTTAAAATTTATAGACAATAATTTGTTATTATTAGTTGTTATCAAGATTCATAGAAATATTATATGTGAAAATGTAAATAAATATAATGTGAAGATTATTGTCGATACCATTGTGGAAACCTTATGGTCTTTGATGAATAATTTTCATAAAAGAGAATATTTAAACATGTGTGATGAATTTCTTATTAGATTGTACTTTTCATATAAAAATTCAATTTTAGGTGTGTGGGTGATTTTATCTCAAAAAAATCTAAGGTTTTATGTTAAGAGATTATGAGTGGGAAATATTGGAAGTCTTATGTTGTTGTATGGTTGGATAATTTACCTATATGTTAGAAAATAATTAAAAAAAAATAAACTTTCAAATTTTTGAACCCCTTTGAGGTTACATGCTTATTTCAAATAATAAGGAAAAACATTGAATGGGTCCATGTAAAATTTAAGTTGTGTTGCAAATTAAATTGTGTTTAGCAACATATGTATCAAAGTAATTATTTACTAAACATTTCAAATATAAATATAATTTCATATTAAATAAAAGCAAACTTAGGTGACCTTTTATGTGTGAAAGAAGACCTTGTGATCAAGATCATCATAAGATGAATGTTTGCATTTTCAATGTATAACTTTGAGTAAAAATTAAAATTAAGTTCAACCATTTTTAAGAGTTCATATGACAAAAATTTGTGGTGTGGAAAACTACTTTGATCAAAGTAACTCATGCGTTGTTGAACTTTTTGACATTTCATATTGGGGTGTGAGAAACATTCTATGGGATATTTTGGCTAGGATGTAAAATAATGAATAGTTGAAAAAATTGGCATAGGGTGTAAGATTTATTTATACCTTGATGTCACTAAACTAACTCAAGTTTGAAAAGCCCAAACTTGAATATGAAGGACATATGAAAAAAATTATGTAAAACAAATTTAGTCGATGATTAATTTTCATGAATTAGAAACGATTCATGCATGATATGTACCATATTTGTCCTATTAATTTTTATTTTTATTTTTGGTTGTGGTGAATGTAATATTTGAATTGTAAATGTTTTTGAATAAATGCAAACTTTGAACAATTACAAAGAATGAATTTATAGCCATTGTAAGCTTCTTTTAACAATAACATTAACAATTCTACACTTATCAATATGTCACAAATGCAATTTAAATGAGTACATTTTATTGTTAAACATATAGTGTTATGGATGACTATAATAGTTTTAGAAACAATTAAATAACGAATAACACATGAATATTTGGATGGGCATTTTTGGCATAGACTTTTTATTTTTCATGTTTTTGGACGCATTTCAAAAAAGTAATATATTGGTTTGGGTTTACCATTACCATAAATGGACATGGTGGATTATACTCACATGTTTGTTTTAAACTTTCAAATGATGTATTATGATGTAAATTTTCAATATTTCAATTTGTTTTCATAAACTTAAATATGTTTTTGTGATATCTTACAATATTTAAAGATAATGCACATACATGAAAAGAAAACACAAGGTATTTTTCCATAATACCCAAATATGAAGTTGTAAATTGCACGTTTACATTATTATTGTTATAATACTTGTATAAAATCCATATATATACATTTTTTTTGAAACCCCACCACAATACTTGTATCAAAACACACAATATTGACTAACTTTTTGATTGGATTGTGCATGTTTGTTTATAGATCATTCAAAATAAATAAGATGAATAAAAAATGAATAAAATATCAAATTTTGAAATAAAAAAAATATTTTTTGAAAAAATACATTATCTGATTTTGACATGTTTTGTGTTTCTTTTGTGTTGTTCCTTTGCTTATGGAGTTCAAAACAATAATGTCGAGCATGCCTTAGTGCTCTCATAGCTTTTTACATCATACAAAGTAGAGAGAAAACAAAAAGGAGTTATGTTTTTTTTCAATTTTTTTGAATCTTGAATTCCATTTGGATTTGTTAAACTTCATGCCCTCTAAACCCCAATGTAATTTGGTTTCTTGAACATGTTCATTTTCATGTCAATTCTTTAACGTGAGATTTCATTTGAAGATAAGTAATTTTTTTTCAAACTTTCAAATATCTATTGGAAAATTCTTCTAGGCAACTTCAATTCAACTCCATCAAATTTTTTAACATTATATATGTCAAAAACTCTTGCAAGAGATATTTTGATTTTGGTTAGTTAATTTCTAGACTCAAGTCAATCAATCAAATGACCCTAATTAACACAACTTTTTTGTATCATGATGTTGGCATGGTAACCAAACCTATCCAATATACAATTATGATTTTTTTCCATATTTATCTTTAATACGATGTACATGAACAAGGTCATGACTTATTGCATTATCATTCATACTAATTAACTTATTGAAAAATACATTAAAGCTTGTGTCATCACAAAATGTTGATTTTGCCCACTTTCAAGGTAAGATTGCCTTTAAATATTCCTTGTGGTTGTCTACACTTTATGTCATGCCCTAACTTCATCAAAATTCAATGCTTAGCTACAAAATGAATATAGTATGTAATAATTACATTATGATGAATGCCCTTTGTCAAATAAGAAATAGTTGATGGGGGCAAAACTCTAACTACTAAAGACTTTAAATTGAAAGCTCAAAGGTGCATGCATCAAAAGCCAACCCAATGTTTTATTGGTTTTTATTAAGTTTGACATACCAATAGATGACAAGTCTAGTTTTGATGTTGATACATATTATGTAATTTTAATATACTATAACTTTGATGCTAGTTCCACAACCCTTTAATTGTTGTGATGATTAGAGTATTGCTCCTCTACATAGATGATTACCTATTTGAACAAGGCTCTTATCATGTTGAACATTTTGACAAAAATTGGAATTGTTTCTTAACAATATGTTCCAACTCTCAATTTTGGAGCTTAAGTTGGAGGACTCATTTAGTAATAGCAAGATGCTTGAAACCACAATTATTTCAAGCCACAAGTGTAACTTAGAAATTTTAGTTTTGGAGCAAACAATTAGTTTTAGAATAAAAGTTGAGTTTATTCTTTGCATTTATTTCTGCTTGCTTCTTTCATTATTTTGAATATGAAATCATTGTTGAAAAACTTCACTTGAAAAATGCATACACATTCTTAATGCCACAAAACTCCACTTTGGCTCCAAACAATCTGTTGACTCTGAAACTGCATATTTTTTTCCACATAATATTATTATGAAAATGCATATTACTTTCCATATAACAATATTATGAAAATGCATATTATTTTCCATATAATAATATTATTATTGAATACAATCCTGAGAGAAGAGTCTAACTTACAGATAAACCCCTCCTTGGTAGTCAATCATCTTGGTGTGAATGAAGTATTTCTATGGCAACTTCTTTCCACTGGACAGAAGTTAGATCACTTGGCAACATGCAGCATAATGTCCATTCTCTGCTGCATCCAGCAAAAGCTGTTCACATGGTGTACATCCCTCTTGTAACATAATGCCATCGTGCAGAAATACTAGCTGTTCTTGTCGCAGGTATGCTCCTTGGTTCCCACTCATCTCCCATCTGATATGTTGCTCCATTGAAATTGGGTGTGGCTGTTGACCAAGCTTTGCACAAGCAAAACTGTTGAGCTTGGGGATGTTTTGTGACAAAAGCTAACAACTGCCCCCAAACAGATGCAAGGCAGCCTTAAAGAGTATATGCCACATAATCTGCCAGAGTGAGGTTGCTCCAGATATTTTGCCCTCACAATTTCCCATATGACTGAATGTTTTTGCACCTGTAGCAGGCAATGATGGATAAGCTGAATGGCCTATCTCAGCAATTGTTTTTGCAGCTCCAGACTTGATCGCTGCTCCAGTTCAAGAGCCAGCTCCAGCTGCAGCACCCAGCTCAAGGACATAACAGCAGTAAATTTGGCTTGCATGAGCACCAGTATACTCAGGGGTCCTCCATGGTTTGGATTTTCCCCTCTGCTTGAGAGTCCCCCTTCTTGTTTTGGTAATATATCTCAACAAAGCCAATTTTCACTTTGTTATACAACACAAACTGAAAAAGAAATGAGCTTAACTTCTATCTACTGCTATCAAATACTTTGAAATATTTTGAAGATAGTGCTCAAGTCTAATGTTCTTCCTACCTTAGCTGTGCGGGAGCTCCATTCATCCAACTCTGCTCGTAACCTCTCATTCTCTTCCACATGCTATAGATCCAGCAAGCAATTAATAACCAGTTAGTCCAAATCCTCCCAGCTCCATGAGCCCTGGAAGTGTGTAAAGAGCAGTTTTTATGAAGAAATTTTCCAAAAGAGGGAGACTGCACCTGGTCATTCACAGAACGAACAGACTGCATATCAGAGTCTTTCTCCCATATGACACCCCTGGCAACCCTCACCTCATCCTGCAGAAAGTCCCTCTGAATCACCGACAAATTTGTGTATCAGCAGGGATTAAGAAAACATTTGCAGTGTTAATTCTAATACCTTCTATCTCCAGTTAAAAAAGCAGATCATGCATACTGGTGTTCTTAATCTTTACCTCTGCTGCAATTGCACGTATTTCTTGCTCTCGAGATGCCAGCAGATGGACCAAGTCCACCTATCAATACCCCCACAATAAAACAAGATATTACATATTGACAAGCAGCACACAAGAACAAATCAGGCAGCCATGTTAAGATGATTGTGATATAAAATACATTTTTCATTTGCAAAATTGAAGGAAAACATTCGCACCTGTGGTGTTGTGCTGCCATCTTGGGACTGCTTGTATTTCTGTAAGTTTTCCCAAAGTCGTAAATACTGCAAATGGCATCGTAACCATCAGTTGAGAACAGAAAGAGAAGGACACAGAAAGCATAATGTCTCTGCTGTCTGTGACTATTTCAAAATGCTAGCATTGGATCAACAGCACATTGATGGCTACATAGAGTAAAACCCTCTCAGTATTAAGAGAGAAACGTACCTCTTTCATAAGATGCTGCAGGTTGTCCTGTTGGGATTGAATGTATATGGATTGCTGCTCTGCCAATCCCCCACGATCAATGTACCTGCACCTCAACTCATCAGAAAATCTTGGAGAAAGAAGGGACACCTCCCAACAAAGTGCTCACAGTATACAAAAGTGAGAACAAGGGAAAAAGAGGACAAACTTTATGCCAGCAAGAGATCGGGGAGGTTGCAATGGAGAGTATAGAGAGTGCATTGCATCAGGTTGGTGGTGTAACATATTATGTTGATGAACTTTCCCTGCATACACACCCTTGACCCATCATCAGCCAAATGGTACAGCTAACTGTGCCAACAGCCAAATCCTCGTCCATTCTTAGTTCTTGTGATGTGAAGGAAAACAATTGCTTGAAAAACAACTAAAGATTCGGAAAAAACATTCCTGCTTTGACTTCATGGCTACTGAACTGGAAGAACTTATAAATGGGAAGGGTGCTGGGACATACAAATGTATACACCAACCAAAGCAGCTGCCCAAGTTATTTGCATCAATATAACTAATCTGCATTCCAAAACCAGTAGAAAGACATTAATGCTAGGTTTGGCCTGAGAATCACAAGACCTATGCAAGATCCACATGTGTGCACATTGAAAAGGCAATCTATGACCACTCTAATACCTGCAATGCTTGACAAGAACAAATAAATCAAAACAATGATACAGGTTTTTAAAACTCCCCAATAAAAACTTCAAGCTGAAGGTGGTTTCGTACATGGTCAGTAAAAGTGCCATTTTGGCAAAGAAAGAAAAAATGCTTGTGATACAAACTATGTCCATAGGTTCATACTGAAACATGCTCCACTGCTCTGAGTACGGATAATGCTTTGAAAGGAGGGACAAACATTCAGGGCAACAACAGCTAGGAATGCAAAAGAGTACTGCAACAATGGCAAGTGAGGGATGGCCATTTCTTGCTGAAGATCCCAGGCAACAACCACCAGTGCAGCTCCTCCTCCTACATTCCCAGCCAATCCAACTAACCCTTGTCACAAGGACATTGAGATTTCATACAGAAGCCCATACTGTCAATCATTCACAATAAGTCTGCAATTTGTAGAATGTTGGTCCATGACTGACCAATGAATGAAGGTGTGATCTCATGCAAAGAGAAAGCGGGACAGGTTGCCTGCTACTAGTACCATAGGCAACAATCCCGAATGGTTGGTACACAAGCCAATCCAAGTGTGAACTGAACCAAAGGTAACCCTGCCAAAAATCATATAAACATTAAAGATGTAGCTATGCACATGCTAATGTCACAGAGAGACACAACTACATTAAGTGTTTAAATAATCTTTTACCATGACATTGTGAGACCAGCAATGTAGAAAATAGCCATAAGAATGATATCAAGTTATAGATGGATAGATCAAGTATCAGAACACCTGCTCTTGTTCTTTGTTAAGTTGCTTCTTCAGGTGCCTCTCCAACCCACCTGCACTTCGCAATGCACATTTAAAGGATGCTTCTATTTAGGGTATTCTTCTCACAATTTAAGTCTCCTTTGTGTTTTTCTATCCTTTCTTTATAAATCTTCTTAAAAATTACAGCAACTCATTTCGAGTTATCCTTATAGTCAGTCTCTCAGTCTGTCAGTCTGATAGGACTCTCAAAAAGCAGCACATCAGACATGTGAGACCCTTCTTGAGTGGGTTGTTCCACATAGTGTTCCTGTTGCAAGCTAATGCAGATTTCTAATGCAGCCATGAAACCTTTCAGCAAGAGATGGATGTGATGGAACACACTTCCTTCCTTTCTGATAAAGACAAGTAGCTCAGAATCTGCTCCTACTACTGCTGCTACACATAATACGTGCACTGAACCCAGAGTAGAAAAAGCCAGCTGGGGCACAACCAACCTGTAAAAACAAGAAAGAAGAAGTTGCAAAGAGCAAAGAGAGGTGCTTGTGCTATGGGAGTTAGCACTGGCAACCATGATGACAAAATGACAAAGACCGCATACACTCCCTGCAGTAACAACACTGAAAAAGTCATCCATTATTGTAAATGGTTGCCAGGGATGATGCCCCCCAAATCTGCATTGCCGAAAGCAAAAGGAGAAACAAAAAAAACCCTGTATCTGTCAGTCTGGACATTGTAATTAGACTAAAGGGGCAAAGAAGACAGCAGAGATCCAAGACCAACCCAAACTGGAATTTTCTTTATAACCACTTGAAAAACAGAGAGAGCATGCATGGGGTACATACAAGAAAGATGCAGTAAAAGATTGCACCATATGTAGTTGCTTTCTGCCACCATCCCACTTGAGGGAGTTGTGGAGGCACCGAGGAGTCTGTGAACCTGTGTATCCATCCACATCGCTTGAATTGTCAGGTCTAGAGGAATTTGGAACTCTGGACTAAACCTTATGCTGCTACTTGCACTATCATCACCACTTTCATTGCGTAGGAGGAATTAGGAAGAACTTATGCTGTTGCAACACTCTCTCTCTCACAATTTTGCTTTTGCAAACCCTAAACCGTAAACTTACTGGTCAGGATTGACAGGAACACCCGCTGAAGCTCGTCGAGGATCGTAGTGTGCCCGGACTGAAGACTCCCATCGTAACATCGTCTTCCAACTTTTGCTTCCTGTTCCGAAATCCGCGCTGCACTCTTCCTTATTATCAATCCGAATCTGGTTTTCCAATTCCCTGTTCGTTTCGCGCTCCCGAGACGAGCCTTTTCCGTTACTATGTAACAGCAAAGCGTCTAAACTCCTTACTAGGACTAGCCGGTGATCTCTCTCTCGTCTACTCTCTCTCCTCTGGAAGTTCATGGCAATGGCAAAAGGGATGATGACGAAGTGAGAGAACAAGACACGGGAAGTTGTTGCAGATGAGGCACGTGTCCAGGCGCATGTATAGCATCCATCTTCTTCTTGTCTCTCTCCATGCAAGCTGTCGTCTCCCCCGTCGGTTTGCCGTGACGTAAATGGAGAAGATGTACGTCGTCATCATCAGAATGTTTAAGCTTGCTTCCTTCGTCGCGCTTCATGTCGTTGTCTCTTCGTTGCTAGATACATCAATGCTGCTTTCCATGGTCTCCGCGCTTTCCGCTGATGCTTTCCAAGCTCTCTGCACTTCCCGCTGATGTTTCCGCAAAATTCATTGCCACATCAATGCTTTCAATGCTCTCCATTACAGAGTCAGAACATGTGCTATCTCGTCTGAAGAATACAGATTGTGAGAAAATTACAAAAGATGATACGTGAAGTTTGCACATAACAATGTGTTTTCTATGCTCTCCATTGCAGATTGACAAAAGGAGCTAAATCTCTTGTCATCTGAAGAATATGGATACTGAGGAAACTACAAAAGATGATGATACATGAAGCTTGCACATGACTCATTGTGTGATCTCTGAGAGAAAGAGCATAAAAGAGAGCCCTCTCTCAAGTGGTACACTGTGACAAGAATACTAAAAGAAGCATGCTGCATTTTCTGTCTCTCTGCAAATGAACAAGCCATAGATGTGAAAATCATGCTTTACAAAAGACACTCACTGAGCATGCATTTAGATAGATCCAGGAGAGTCCATCTATCAAATTGCAAGTCTTGGATCGGAAGAAACTCACATCACAGCAAATTTTGAATTAGACCTCTGATGTCCTTCCTTTATTTAAAGACAAGGAAAGCACTTCTGTGTAGAATTGAAGCCTTTTGGAAATATTTGGGAGTTTGAAGAAAGCTGTAGGCAGGAAGAAAGAATGCTCTGAGTAGCAGAAAAAAGATCCACAGATTATGCTACCAATCACCTGAACATATTTTTGTTTCCTCCTCTTGAGTTGAGTGCAACTGATGAAGAAACCCATCTGCCTCTTTGAGCAGTTTTTGTACATGGAATGGCAGTCAATGTATTCTTCTATAGCATGGTACACAAATGTGAAAACAAGCTTCATGATCAAAGCTTTCATTTTGTTGTTCCTTTTCCACTGAACAGCACAGCTACTTCAGAACTGGAAGCTCTCTTCTAGAATTCAAGATTGTTCCAGGATCTATAAGAACTTTCTGTAAAAGAGAAGAATGTAAAGCTTGAAACTGAAGCCATAGGTTGTCTATCCTAGGTAACAACAGCATGAGGTGACTGGATCATGCTGTTGTTACCTATGAGTGAAAATTGCAGATTTGTGAGATCGATGCAGTCTTTGCAGCTGCTCTTCCAAAAGCTGAAAAGCAAGGGTGTCATTACAGCTTTTCCGTGGCTGACACCACTCATCCTTGAGAATAATCTCAAGGTCTCTACGTAGACTAAGCACTTGCAGGTTCCTCCAAAGAGTAGGTGCATGAAGAGTAAGAGCCTCTTGCACATAAGGCTTCCCCACAGTTCTTTTGGCTACCGCATTCAGTAGCTCCTCCAAGGACCCATGCTTCTTGATCAGCTTCAAAGCTGTCTTGCGGCCAAACCCAGTTGCTAACTCTGGCAGGCCAGGGATGCTGTCTGAGCTATCTCCCAACAAGCATCTCAATCCCAGCTCCAGTTCTGGTGAAATTTGGTTCTGTGCAACATAATGCTCCAAGGTATAGAAGGACCAACGCCCAAACTCAGGAAGAGGGAGGAGCATGCACACATCAGGAGAGAGAAGCTTACGAAAATCCATGTCTGGTGATGCCACCACTGCTCTGAAACCTCTATCAACTGCTTGCTGCACCAGTGTGGCTACCACATCATCAGCCTCTGCCATCTCTAGCTTCACCACAGGTACATGACAGAGTGAAAGAAAACCATGTATCAATGGCAGAGCTTCTCGTAAATCACCCTGAGGGCTGGAAGGGTTCTGAGTCCTTGCAGACAATGGCCTGTACCTGTTACGTTTCGACTTATAAGAGGGCATCAGTGCTCGTCTGTACTCGTTGCCTCTTTCCCCATCCATTACTGCAATCACGGGGTTGTCCTGAGTCACCTGAGTAAAAAGCAGCCTCATCCACTCCATTGCAGCACTGGGTCGCACCTTGGACCCTTCATAGCATAGTGCATGTATGTCCACAAAGTACACAGGCTTCCTAGTTCTTTTCTCCTCGCTATGACTGTTTTCTGTCAGAGCTCCTGAAGCAACTACTACTGCACACACCCTGTTCTTCCTATTCCACCATTCTTGACGCCCAAACCTTGTCTCCTTCTTGACTTGCCCGAATTTCTCAACCTCCAGAAAGTGACTACTTCCTACAGATGGTCTAATACCAGGACTACGGGATGGAGATGCGTGCCATGGACATACTGACAATGTTTCTGTGCAATGCCACACATGCTGCTGCTGCAACATTTCTCAAACCCTAATTTCTTCGGTGTTGTCAATTCTCTCTTCTGCTTACATCCCCGTTGCCTTCTTTAGTCTAACCTCAATGTGAGATTAGTTGCTTTACAGATCCTGATTCGCTATACAGTCCTGATCGCTTTTCCTGGCGAAAGAGATCAGTAGTTGCTATACAGATCCGGAATTGATGAGTGCAACCTCGGACAACAATAATCCTCCAACACCTGCTCTGCAACATTTCTCAATTTCTTTCTTTCGTCTAACTACTCACTGCCATCATGCTCCTCCGTGCAAAAAAAAAAAAATTCTAATTGGAGGGCGAAAAAAAAAGAAAAAGGAAAGATGCTGATGCAATTCACAAACCTGGAATTGAATGCAGCTGCCGGAAAAAACATCTCCACACCAGCAGATCATCACTCATCTTCAATTCACCATCACAAACACATGTCTCTCAATACTTCACCACTTCCTTCTTTTCAGCTCCCGAGGGCCGCCGAGGCAATCAATCACAATCAGCGTGTAGTTGCACAATGAAAAAACACAACCGTGCAAATCCTCCTTGAAAATCGCAGACGCAACAAAACTGCAGACAAAATTGAAGCAAAGCAAGCGCGCAAAGCAAACGCCATCGCTGGCTTCATCGTGTTCAAGCAAACATCATCTTCTACGGGTTCGGACACCTGTGTTCGTTGCCCTAAACATTAAGAGCTTTCAACGCAGTCTACATGGATGAAAATCCAGCGAACGCTGTCCAATTATGTCTTAACCCCGGGTCAGATTAAAGACTACGAACGCAAATGTACTTGGATGACATAATCTACATGGGCATTTATTCTTGTAGCATTCATCCAAACCTGTCACCTACCACACTGTGCTAGTAGGTACCTAGATGGTAGGTGCTTTATTCTCCTCCAGGACCGTCGATCGAGTTTGGACGCTTGTATTCGTTGCCCTAATTATTAAGATCTTTCAACGCAGTCTGTATGGATGCAAACCTAACGAACGCTCTATCTCCAATGATGTCTTCAACCCAGGCCAGATTAAGAATTAGGAAAGCGTGCATACTTGGATGACATGAGATTTTACATGCGCCCTTCATTTATTTTATTCATCTATTATTTCATCCAAACTGTGTTGCGTTACCGCACTATGATAGTAGGTACCTACCTAGATGGTAGGGTATCTATTCTTATCATCCAGGACCGTCGATCGAGTACTGCGCGACGTGTTCGTGGCCGTTTAGATGGCGATTGGCGTGAGAGGCGATACGCGTTCTCCATTGGTCCGTTTCTCTGTCCATCATCCAATTTGGTTTCCCTCCGTTTTCAACTTCAAACCGTCGGTTTTTCGTTCCAAGCTCGTCCCCTTTAAGAATGCGAGATTGCATTCAGCTTACTATAATCTTTGCGCTCGTTCTTCAGCCAAATTGCAGCAGCTCTTCTGCCTGAATTCTCCACTTTCATCGAGAGGTTTTGGAGTTTGTCGGCCTCTGTTATTGTTTTGTTGCAGGAGACTGGCTTGTTTGTGCTTCTAGTGAGCTTTTCAAGGAAGAATTTGGAGGTCAACATGGCTCCTAAGGATGCAGAGCAAAAGGCAGGGAAGTCGAAGAAAGCAGAGAAGAAGCCTGTGAAAGGCAAGGCCGAGAAGAGGCCGATAAAGGAAGGCGGCAAGCAGAAGAAGAAGAAGGCGAAGAGTATTGAGAGTTACAAGATCTATATTTACAGAGTGTTGAAGCAGGTGAGTCCTTGAGTTTTCTTCATGGTGGGAAACTGTCTTCGCTTGGTCTTCTCTCTCGAGATGGGTATTTCGTTCTCATGCGTACTGTTGTATTGGTTTTGCCTTTGTGACAAGCATCATCTCACAGTTTTCTTCTTTTTGGGCAGGTTCACCCTGATACTGGAATCTCTTCAAAGGCAATGGGTATCATGAACTCGTTCATCAACGATATCTTTGAGAAGCTATCTCAGGAGGCGGCTCGTCTAGCTCGCTACAACAAGAAGCCGACAATTACATCGCGTGAAATTCAAACGGCAGTTCGTCTCATTTTACCTGGTGAGCTTGCAAAGCATGCTGTTTCTGAGGGAACAAAGGCTGTTACCAAATTTACCAGCGCATGATGTTCTGGTGGATTGCTAATTTCTATGGTGTTTTTTAACACCACCAATTCGTGGGGATTGTGAACTCTGAACTGTGAGGTCAACTCTGCAAGGGTGTCCATATTGCAAGAACTGGTGTAGGAGGCTGTAATTGTATGGTCTTATGAACTGTCATGTAAACAAGAGATGCAGATGAAAGTTTCTTCTTAAGAAGCTCCCCAGCTAAAAGGGGTGAAACTCCATGAAAATTCATGTAGTTTAGCTTGTGAGTTATATTACTGGTGGTTGGATGGTTGGGTTGTTACCAAATCTAGTGTGAAATACTTGTAGGTCTCTGTATCTTGAAATGCCAGTTGAGGTATTGGTTGAATGAAGTAAATTTCTCTATTTCACTCATGATGAGCACTGAAAAGCCTGCAAATTCAACTAAGTAGTGCAAACAAATATGAGTGACTCCAATATCTGGCTGTTTTGCTCCCAATAACTGAAATAAGGTTTTATGTGGAAAGGTGTGAGCATCTTTCAGATTTTGAATTTATGCCACTCTTCAGCTCAAGAAGTAATCCAGTACACAGAAACATTGATAGAATGCAACCACTATAAACCCATAGAAACCTCTATTCTGCAACCAAGTCACCTGTTGGAGAAATGAATGAAGGGAGAAAGAAAGTAGGGCAAGATAAAAGAAGGTACAGCTGAACATGATGGTATATGACAGGGTTAGTTAGCAGCATCAAAAGATGCATGCATATGTTCAAAGTCATGTCAAAAAGTACAAAGGGCCAAAAACTGGAATATGGCCAGTTGCCATGACATGACAAGAGTTTTGGGTAACTACCAACTTTGTCCCACAAATTATAGTTGCACAGAATTGACACTGAAAGGCTGCAAAGGCTGTGAATTTGACTCTGGCCAGATATAGACAATAATTGTTTGTGAGGTTGGGACTGGAGTATCATCCCCCCATGCCAATATTTGGAGAACTATAATCTTTGAGTTTAGAACAAGTTGTGTCTCTCCTCTCCTCTCCTCTCCATGGCTATTGTTGATCCCAATCCACCCAAGCACCAGGTCCTTGCCACCATCCTTCTTTTGTTGGAACCAGGCTTGTTTTCCACACCCAAAAGTCTTTGTCAATGAATCTATTCTCTTTTAGCTGGGGAGCACTTTCATCTCTTCCCCTTTTACCTGGTTAGGATCACAAAGGACTATGGCATCTTCCAGGCCATGAACTGCCAAGGAAAAAAAAAACCATCCTACTTTCCAGTCAGAAGGCTATCAGAACAACACTGTACAGACTACAGATCTATCAAGCAGAGTGAAACTCATCGCCAAGTTGATTGCTTGTATCCCCCGCTCCCTGTGTAGCAATTCCAACCCCCCTCAGGTTCCTTCCTCTTCAAAGGAGTTGTCAAACTGGCGTTTCCTGACACTTGTGCAAGTTTAACCCTCATCTGGTCATTGAATGCTGCTGAATTTCCAGGATGCAGCGGTGGCAGTCTCCCATGCATCACATCATCTCTGACAATGTCTGTGTCTACAACTTCTGGACCTGCATTCAGATCTAAGCTCCGTCTTGACCATGTCCCGCCACTGTTATCTGCTGCCACAACAGCCTCAGTCATACCCATCAAAAGTGGGGGTCGTATGTATGTTGAAGAGTTGACAGTTGGTTGGCCACCAAACTGTGACGGAAAAGGAACAGGTCCTCCAGAAACATCCATAAAAGAACCAGAGAAGGGAACAGATGATGGGAGATATCTTGTGGATCCCCCAAACACTGGGAATGGACCATACGCACCAAATGCAACTCTTTCTCCCGGTGATGGATATACAACTGCAGGTGAAGCTGAAAGTGTTGGTCCTCCTTGGAAAATCTCACTATTGAAAGGGCTCATTGCTGTTGCTGCAGCAGAACCCACATTCAAAAAGGAATTAGCTGCTGCAGCAGCAGCTGCAGGAGGAACAGAATATCCAGGATCTGGCACCCTGCCAGGTGCAAAGGCAGGAATAGAAGAAACCCCTGCAAATGGGTTCCCAGTGGGAGTGAACCATGGGGAGAAATTCATAGCCTCCCCTCCTCCCATCCTCAAGCCAGACATTGGCACAGGCATCAGTGCATTGCCTGCCAGTTTCCTTGCAGGCAAAGACTGAAGAGTAGAAGGCTCGTCCACCCCAACCTCCTCAAATGAAGGACCATCATTCAGATCAAAATCCATCACCCGTCTTGCTGGCGGCTTTGATGTACTGTTATTGCTTGGAGCTAAAGAGCCCACACCTTCTGCAGCTTGTGCATCAGAGGAGAAAGGCATCATCCCGCACTCCTCACTGTCGTCCATTCGATTCAAATCCAGATCCAAGTTAGGCCTTGTGGTTTGTCCATAACCACTGCTGGAAGGTGCTTGACCACCAGGACTGGCTTGCAAGGATCCAAAGCCACCACCATTTGACAGAGGGTGTGCAGAACTGGAGCTTTCTGGTTTGAGAAATGCCAAGAAAGGGCTGCTCTCTTGTTTGTTGGAGGTCACCCCAGAAACAGAGCTGGACAGAAGGGATTGATTCTGCAAGGACATTTCCAACACTGATCCTTGAGATGACAAGGTTGTCACTGCTACCCCTATATCTTCCATCACTCTGTCATCAGCCACATTCAGGTCAAATTCCAGGAGTGGACGAGGTCGCTTCACAGGGTTTGCATTCAAAGACAAGTTGGCGTCAGATGCTAAGCTCTCTGCACCAGAATGTTGTCTGTCAGGTGTACGACGAGGCTCAGCTGGCCGAAAGGCACTGGTTGCTGCAGATCCTTTCCAACCAAGCTCTCCTTTGATCCACATTGGACTTGTGGGTGGTATGAATGCTCCCTTTGTGGCAGCAAGAACAGCAATTGGTGCTGTCACACCACTTGCAGATGCTGTAGATGCTATAGGATGGGTGGCAGATTGTACAATCTGCAGAGCTGATGAAGAGCTATGTGGCATGGTGATGGGATCATCATCCTGAGGGCCATCTTCACCTGCAAAGCCTTCATTCAAATCAAAATCAGGCCTCTCTGAGACCTCACTGCCACTGACAGCAGCATCACCACCACCATGCCTGGCTCCTTCGACAGGTTGCTGTGGTGTTGTGGAGTCCCCATGTGAGTTATGGGTAGCAGCAGAGTTGCCAACAGGCAGTGAGACTGTGGAAGAGTTGAGAACAGATGCACCAATGACACCGTCAGCCTGAATTGATTGGAAGGACGAGCTTCTCATGGGTTGTTGACTGTTGACTCTACTAATCTCCCCTCTACTACTTCCCTCCAAACCTGTGTTTGTCTCCTCTCCTCCCCTTGATGCTGGACTCTTCCACTCCATTGCTTGGTCCACTTCTTCACCATCCACAGGACAAGCTGCCTGCACAATTTTTGCTGCTACTGCCTCTTCTACCCTGTCAAACTTCTCGATCCCATTGACATGTGCAGCAAGAGCTCTCATCACATCTCGCTGATCCTGAGCATTGCTGCTAGATTTCACCTTGTCATCACCTGCATCAGTCAGGGAACCTTGTTGCTGGCCCTTGCTTGCTGTGTCTGTGGTAGTAACATCTTTCATCACACCTCCAGTAGGACTGCCAGCTGTTTGCACATTCTGACCATCTCTTTCTGACGAAGAGCTTGAAATGGGTTTGCTATTCTCCTGCATCTGCTCAATCTCATTTGCGGCTTGCCGTGCCACTTCCAAGACGTCTTCCTCTGGAAAACCTGAAACAAGCTCAGGTAACCGTTGACCATCCTTATCACCCATCCTTCTTCCAAACAGCTGTCCGATATCTTGCCCTCTTCGCTTCCCATTCTTCTCATCTTGAGTTCGAGACTCCATAAAAGAGCCAAGATGGGTCCTGTAGTCTCTGCCACTGCCACCACCAACACCATTACAGATATCTCTGGTGGTGGAAATGTCTTTGGACTGAGTCCTTGGTGACTTCCTCTCATCCGAAACAAAGTCTCGTTTCCCAAACTTGCTGCCACTGACCTTGCTTTCCAGATCATTCATCATCACAGAGGCATTGTACTCCTTCAGAAACGGGTGCTCAACAGAAGCTTTCACACTTGGTTCAATTGCTCGTCTCTTTTCAACCGCCGGCTCTGCCATTGACATCAGTGTGCTAGGTGTATCGGAAGATGCTTCACAAGCTTGTCCAGCACCTTCCTGAACAATCAACTTCTTCTCCACCCTCTCTCCTCCCCCACCTCTTTGCTCAACAGACAAGCTCTCTGCCTCTCTATTGGCATCAGAAGGGCTGACAGACCCCTGTCTTTCTATGCTGCCGCCATCATGTTGCTCCTTCAGCTCTACCTTGCCTCCACCTCTGCTGCCTTTGGTAGATGGGATCTCATGATTGAGTGCACTGTGTGTCACTCCTGCTTCGGAATGATCTTTGCTCTGCAGAGCTTCACCCATCTCCATGGCCATGCATTGAGAAAAGCAGTCATTAATATGTGAAAGCCTCACATCTACTGACATAATCCCATTTTGCTGTTGTTGTTCTCCTTTCATTGTCTCCCCTTCAGCACTGACCCTTTCAAGTGTACCAGTTCCGCTCCCCATACCACCCACTTCTGCTGCTGCCGAAGCCAACAAACTCATAGCACCATCATCAACTTCCATAGGTGACACTTGAGAATGTCTAGGAGGTCTGTCCTCAACAGAATCAGCTGCACTTGTTCCATTTGCATCCTTGCAACCATCTCCCACTTGTGGTGATGAACCTTCACCAGCACCTCTGAAGGCAGCAGAGCTGCAACCAGAGGTAAGTGTTTCTTTAGAGATACTATCTGACTCTTGCTTCACTCCCACTTTCTCATGTGCAGCAGATTCAGTAGATGTTCTCTTCTCACACTCCAGAGCATTGACAGGTGCAACAGTACTCTTGTCTTCACTGCATCCAGTTCCAGATTTCACCCCATTTCCACCCTTTACATTGGTGCCTGCTTCTTCTGGAGAGAAAGCTGCTAGACTTTCAGCTTGATGTGTATTCTTTGTCTCAAGCACATCAGCCAGGCCTGTTGATGAATGCCTTTCAAGAACACTTGGTGATGAACCTCTGCTGGCTGGGGCAGCTGCATCTGCAGTTCCCCCACTTGTACCCACAGGGCTCTTTCCTGGGTTGGGTATCCTCACAATAAGCCTTTGTGCAGAACTTGAAGTTCCTGGCAAAGCAGCTGACACAACTGCCTTCTCGGTGGTACTTGCACTCCGGCTCCAGACCATTGGTTTCCCACCACCCCCAACTTCCTTGGAACCAACTGACACAGCAGCTCCTGAAAGATCTTTGGTATTCAGGAGACGTGGGCTCCCTGCACTGGAAGTCTTTGAGCTACCACCGTTCACAGAGAGTGCTGCTGATGCCTTCACATCCTCCTTCCATGCTATGTTGCCACCACCCTTCCCAGCTCCTGCACTTCCCCACGAGTGACCATTGCTGGGAGTATGACTGGAACTGCTGCTCTTCTCTTCTTTCACCGGGTTGGTTACCATATTGGGAGAGATACTGAGAGCTGGCAATTTTGAAGAATTGCTGTCTTTTAGAGTTGGAAGATCTGGGGACTGAACAGAGGCAGTTTTACTACTAACTGGAGGTAAACTCAGAGGCTTGATGACAGCAGCATCTGCTGCAGAGTTTGCCCCATTCACAGCCACCTTTGCATTTCCTGCAAAGGCTCCAGAGCTTTTCACTGCCACTTCCAGTACCTCTCCAGAGCCTATCTTTGTTAAAGGGTGCCCAAGTTCAGTAGGCAACTGCTTGTAGGACCAAGATATTCCATGAACTGCTGAACCTGGCTTGGCTTCACTGGATGCATTCATTTCAGCATCAACTCGCTTCTTCCAGGCATCTACTAACTTCCTTGCCTTCTTCTGAATATCTACGTTTTTGTGACTCCGCAAGTGATTCACTGATTTACCAACATAACAGGTTTTCAAAGCCTTAAGGTCCACAGGCAATCTATCTAGAGCTCTGAGAAGAGCCAGGAGTAAATCCTCCACTACTTTGTCACACTCTTTCAGACTACCACCATCTCCTCCTATTTTGCCTTTGTGAGCTTCTTGCAGCCAGTCATCTAATGAGCACAGGCCTCCAAGGTGCACAAACTGGTTGAGGCATTCAGAATTCTCTGTTGCAGCAATCACCCCAGCTAGCATGGTACGGTGTGCAACCACATCAGCCACCTTCCTGCCACCGTCCTGTAGAAGATCATTTTGCATGAGCTGCACTAGGTGCTCAACCACACCCACATTCAAAAGGCCTCCATCCTTGTCGAGAATGGTAGCAATCTTATCATACTTCATGCTTCGCTCACGCTTCAGAGTACTTGTATCAGGATCATCAAACTTCACATTATGTTCTGTCTTGCTAGGATCCGAGTTTTGATCAGCACGCTCTCTCTTCTTTCCCTTGCCTGCTGCTGGCAAAGAGGATAAAGCATTTTGCTGCACACCCTCCACACTCACTTGCAGTTGTGGAGAAGAAGGAATATTAGGTCCTGTTAAAGCTCTCGGCGAGGCACCTCCTGACTGTGAAGAAGCTGCCTGCATCTCCAGCTTTGTCCTATCCAAAAGAAGATCTACCTCCTCCTGATGCTCCTGCAATCCAAGTGACAATTACACTCAGAAACATCATATATCTACAGAAACACAGAGCAATCTCCACAACAAACAAATTTGAAGCTAACACAACAAATGGGTGGCAGTCATAACCTTATGAAAGTCACTCACAAAGTGTCAGACTATCATCAATCACCTTCATCACACTCAGAACATTACTGTCTTTCCTGCTACCCGCAGTAGGTGAGAACCAAGAACCCACCAGCCATGATCTCACATGAGCTACAGCTTTCTACGAATGATACTATAGAGCAATTCAGTGTTTCAAACACATCCACCAAACAAGCAGAAGGTGACAGTTAACACCACATGGGGTTTACAACTGGATTCACAGATTCAAAGAATGCAGGAAACGGAAAAACAAAACACTTTGGTGCCTGATGATCAGTAGAGATTAGCTACAAGAGCAGCACTTCTTTGTTGCAGATCAATGGATCTCTCCTTCCTCTATTGCTGCTTGCACAGGGGTGGGTGGCACAATAGACCATGTGACAAAGAAAGAAAGACAGCAAGAGGCTCACATCAGTGTAGTCATGATCTGTGAGCCACCATAGACACTTGCTGGCAGTATCGTAAACCCGGCGACAAACAAAAGAGGACACTCCAGAGGGGAGCTCAACACCCTTTTGCAGGAATGCAACTTTACAGGGATGCAACAGTGAGGCAGCCGATATATCATGCTTGTGAAATGAGTAGAAAATCTCGTTTGGTGCTGCTTCCAGTACCACACCTTTGGCAAGCTTCACATCGGCTGGCCGATACAGCCAATTGACACTCAATTTCACTTGATCCTCTTTCTCCTCCTCAACACTTACTTTGCGCAGTATTCCAATGAAGGGAGGAGCATTCCCTGCCTGGAACAGTGCTGTATCCCCGATGTGCAGTGTTCGATCTCCCTAGCCACAGAAACACACACAATCATAAAACATCATCAGCAGACAGACCACCACAAACGAAAAAAATAAAATCACCACACCCCAAAAGAAAAGAAAGAAACCACGGCACACCAAAATCATCAAACCCCAGACAAACTGACAAATCCTGTTCTTGATTGTTGTATGATTCTACATGACTCAGAGATTTTGCCTGAAGAACAAGAACTACAAATATACCAAAGACAAAACCCAAGAGTGGGAACACATCAGACTGTCATCACTACACATAGAGGTTCCATAGGAAACTCTAGGGACGAAGCAGATCTGGAGCTGCAGATCTGGTTCTGGAAGCTAGAAGCAAGAGCAAGGACAGTAGTCCAAAGGAGGACTTGCATACTACAAGGCCCTTGGAGCAGCATAGCAGGCAAGAAGAAACTCTTTTGGAGAAGAGAGTGGGGTCTAAACCTTGGAGCACGCTTTGTAGGCAGAGCAGCTGTTGGTGTTTTTGCCAGGAGGAGAGGAGCGTTGGGAAGGCGGGGACGACAACATGTGCTGCTGCTTTCTCTTCTCCTCGTTTTGCTGCCCATGCATGTCATTTCACTCCCCCCTCGATCTTCTGATCCTATCTACTCTCCATTACAACTCGCACCCGCTCTCTATAGGCGGCCCTCTTTCCCAGCAGCTCCACGCACCTCTCCCTCTCTCCTCTGGCTTCGCTTCCTTAGCGACTAGACTCGTTCTTCTTCTCCTCTCTTCTCCATCTTCCTAGTCCAAAATTATCTCCTCACAACTAAGGGTCACAGCTGCTGCTGCAGAAGACTCTCAAGATCCCGAAACCAGTTCTTTCACCATCACAAACTAGTCCTCCTAACGCATCCTTAACAGCTTCCACAATCCATCTCTCCCTTCTTCTACTCTTCTACTCAACACACCACTTAACAAGAGAATCGCTCACATCTTCAAAACCACGGGATGAGACCAGCCCAGACGCAGGCAAGCAAGCAAACAAAACTGAACTACTAGATCTCATCAAACCCCGCAAAAAAAACGAACGCCAGAACAGAGATAAGAGACAAACGCACTTCTCAAAATCTCAGATCCTCTCAAAAAAAGAAGCAAAAAAGACCAACCACCTTCCGACTACTCTCTCTCTCTCTCTCTCTCTCTCTCTCTCCTTTCGAAGCCACCAAACAACGGGCCGCTGCACAGACAGACGCGCGAGTACCTTATTACTCTGCTTGCTGCTACCAGAGAGAATCCACAGCTACACACAAAAAAAAGAGCACTAGCTGCTGTCGAGAAGAGAGGAGCGGAAGAAAAACAAAGGGAAAAAAAAAACGGAGAGACAACCAAAATAAAAAGAACAAAAAAAGCTTGTGACCTCCGCAAGTTTCCGGACTATGAGTATTCTCTAGAGGCTTGTTCTAGAGTGAAGAAGAAAAACACATTCGGAAACGGATCGCCATCGCCGGCCCACCCCGCTCCCCACCGCCCCCACCGGAGCTCTCGGCGCTGGGCAGTGTGAAAGAGAACTAGTACTGTACGCAGAAAACCGTCGCCTCGTGCTGGCCGCACCATTACTGCCTGCTTGCAGTCGAGAGGAGAGAGACGCTGCCCGCGGGCAGAAGGCAAGTGTTTCCGGGCAGGAGGGCAACTTCCTAGGTATCTACGTATCCTACTATGTTTAGGCATCTATGAATGACTGACTAGGCAGGCTATACTAGCTAGGTAGGTTCCCCTAGACTCTAGGAGGGAAGTAGGTACCTACGTAACCTATTTGTCGAGGATAAGCCTTCAGATAGGTACCTACCTAGTAAAGTGTACCTAGGGTACCTACCTAGTCCCGGTTTCTTTTCCGCCGGTCGCGGGATCGACCCGGCCCAGCTTCTTTTATTTAATTAATTTCTTCGTTTGTCTGGACGAATCGGACTGGACGACCCCCATTTTTAGGAAATAGGAATCTTATTATTAGCCATGCGTTTAAATTTTTTTTCAGGGGTTTTTTAAATTCTTGGAAAGGTTGTGGAGGGGAGAGGGGGTTCAAGGCTTTATGTGAGAAAGGGATTAAATTTTTGTTTTTGTTTGGGGG
>Ga0209611_10002640_pt1 | contig 31532 bp, 21 predicted proteins | sample S1TSphgellanicum_3_FD_187693 | JGI IMG/M metagenome (GOLD analysis project Ga0209611, IMG submission 187693) | Host-associated microbial communities from peat moss isolated from Minnesota, USA - S1T2_Fc - Sphagnum magellanicum MG (SPAdes) (version 2) | ecosystem: Host-associated > Plants > Peat... | reverse complement strand
CGCTGCCTGATGTTCTCAGCAATCCCACTTGCTTGTATTCGTGGCACTGCAAACAGATCACAGATTGAATATCAACTGTACCAACCTGACCTGAATCAGGTTTTAGGATTTATGAATCTGATACCAACAGGGCAAAGCAGTGGCATCCCTGTTGCAATGTTGCAAAACTCACATTCTTTTTCCACCCAAAATAAAGTATAAACGCAACATAGCTCTGGACTGACATAATTTTCCCCTGAGAATAGTGCTCCTTGAATTCAGCTTGCTGAATAATAAAATCTCCTTGCTTAACTTACATAGGGCAACAGGTATGCAAATTACCAATTGATAGAGGCGTTCTTACTGCCTTCAAGGGAGCTGGTGTTGCAGACAAAACTTTGTTAGGACTCCCATTTTCATTGCCTGACTCACCAAGAGCTTCAGAATCCTTCAGTTGAGAGTGCAGAGTATCAACTCTCTCATCATGGGCCTCTATCTCTGTGCCCCCTTTCCTCCAATCTAACCCAGCTTCTTCACCAATGTCCTCAGTTGTACTGTCTGACAATGCATTGCTAACCTGCATAACAAACACATGCAAATGCAGTTACCCAGAGAGTGGGTTCCTCCTATGGGGTGTAAAGCAAACAAACAAGGTTGCAGATGTTCACATACAGCATTCAACTGTGGTGAAATCCTAGCAATGACCTTACCTGTGTGACAGGCACCTTGAAGGATGTGTCCTGGTATAAAGCCAGTGGTGAATCACTCCTGAGTTCACTACCTTCAGAGCTCCGACCTGTGCTGCTGTAGCTAGAATGTTTACGGGACTTCTTCTTGCACTTTTGCATGGTCATTTCCTTACCCAGCATCAGCTCATCCACTTGCTCATGAGCCTGGGTCTCAGACGGTAATCTGAGGACATCGTTCAGAGCAAGTTCTTCCCTCTCCAGACTCTCTGCTTCTTCATTATCATGTATAGCTGATCCTACCTGCCATTTCTTTTGAGAGCTTGTCTGACTCATTGCCGCCTTCACCTCCTTCATAGTGTCAAAAAAGCCCTCCTGTGTCGAAGTTTCAGAAGGAGCCCCTCGACCTTGCTTGGTACCCAACATGGGTCTGCCCATAAAAATCAGAACAAATGTATCAGCCAAGCAAAAATCTTCCCCAAATCATAAATTCCACTCCCCATCACTCCAGTGGATCCATCTAAAGAGTACAAAACTCTTTGCCCCCGCCCCAGCTAGTCAGATTATGATAAGATTAGAAAAGCACATGCTCAGATAGCCAAAACATTCACTTTGATAAGAAAGTAAGACCACATCTACATAGGAAACCCATGCACAAGAACTCACTCTGACTGCCAAGGAGTGCCTTGAAGACTGTCCAGAACTTGCATTGGCCCATTTTTCACTTGCTCAGACAAAGCTCCAGCCTTTGTTTGAGATAATCCAGCTAAAACAACTACTTCAATGTTGTCAGTTCCAGCTCCACAGTCCTCAGTGTTATTTCTGTCTTTGGTCAGCACCACTTCCACCTCCTTTCCTCCTTGCTGGCTTCCATCCAGAGATAACTTATCACCATCTTCTCCTGCACCCTCTTCTGGACAATGAGCCTCATTACCTGAACTGGGACACTGATCATTCTTGCCAGCAATTACTCCTACTTGTATGCAACCAGATTCTGCAAACTGTACATTAGTGCTGGCATCATCAACACCCAAAACTTTATTTCTCACAGTTCTGTGATCAGCTGCGGCATCCTCCTCCTCAAGATTCACATCCATGGCCAAATTGTTTTCAGTGACATCTGGAATCTGCGAATCAGTAGCAGCTTCTGCATCCAGACTGCCACTGGCTGTGTTATTCCTTTGCAGCTTCAATACTTTTGCTTTCTTCTTTCTGCTGAATTGCTGTTTCTGTGCCATCTCTATCTCAGGTTGTATCTCCATGGATGGATCCCTTGCCATTTCACTATCAATTCCTACTTGGGTATCACCACTCAGATGACTTGCCTCTGGATCAACTGACTTTCTCTTCCTCCTTTTGTGTTTCAATTGCTCTCCATTGTGTGCTATACTTACATTTTGACCAACTAAAACGTCTGGCTGCTGCAACTCTCGGACTGCAAAGTCACCCTCAGCTGCATTAGTTTCCCCTTGAGTCTTCACAAGAGCCCCATCAAGCACCCTTTTCATCTTCTTCCTCTTTTCCTTCACCTTTCCTTGTCCAGTCGCAATGCTAACACTGCCTACAGGAGAAAGCTCTGACTTTGGCTCAAGCCCAGCTGAAGAATGTGGAGTACTTGCAGAAGCATCATCCTTGATATTATGTTCTAGTTGCCTCTCAGTCTGAGGCTCATTCTTTCCTTTCTCCTTTACTAAACTGACTATATCCTCTTCAGATTTGATGATGTCGTTGGCCGCTATTGATTCAGTGTTCTTTTGCAACTCTGAAATCCTATGGAACTCAAACTCTTCCCTCTTCTTACTCCATGCTTTTTCAAGCACATCACCTGTTTCCTCCACCTGGATCTCCGTCCCATTTCCCCCTTCAGACAAGCTGACTGCCCTTTTCTTGACCTGCTTCTTTTTCTTCTTTCTGTTTAAGAACCCTGCTGCCATGGCTGCTGCTGCTGCTGTAGCTGACTCTGATTCTATTCTTTGCATAACCAATTGAGAACAGGACCTTTTAGTGTCACCTGCATTTTCTTCACTGTCAACTGCATTTTGAGAATCCATTAGCTGTTGAGATGCTTGGGTAGAAGGTGCTTGTGTAGCTGAAAACTTAGCCTCCCTGCTACCCAAGCATGCATTTTCCTCCAATGCTGCAGAGATACCAGACTGGTCCTGTGGAACATTAGTTCCTGGCAGCAATGGACAGATGTCTGCCCCAACTGAAAAATTGGCTTTCTCAGCATACTGAAGCTTAACACAGTGCTGCCCTTGAATATTGTCACCATTGCCATTGTCAGTAGCCAGCAATTGTAACTTCTTTGAACCTGAACTGGTGCTCAAATTGTGGGGTTGACTCTGGAGGTATACTCGGTCATTGCTATGGGCACTCAGATCTGGAAGCTGTACCTCAGCTGTGACCTTACCCTCAGAAGCATTGAACACTTGTCCAATGTAAAGATAGTCTGCCAAACAGTATCCATACTCGGCACCCAGCACCTGTAAGAGTTTGTCACACAGACTCTATCAGACAAAACTTAAACCCGATCTCATGTATCAGAAATCTCTGTAACTCCGCTGCAAACTAAAAAGAAAGCAAATTCCTCAAAACCTTTAATTTCACCCAACTAAAGATAAAAACAGAATGCTATATAATATAGTAGTAAAAATGCCAACAGAATCCCAGAAGACAAACTTGCAGATAAGGGAAGGATTTTGGACCTACTGCAAGTTTTCCAATCTTAACATCTCCCATGTCAGGGTAGCAGTGCATATGAGTGACCTTGATAAGTTCTGCTTTCAGAAAAGACAACAACAAACATTCATCACTTGTTGCCATAGAAAGCAGTAAACCAAACCTGCTCATGACAAAATTTCTTCCCCTAGCAATTTGACAGCGCCTCACCAACAACTATCACTATGAGGTTGTGGAACTAATAATACCAAGGCACCATAAAAGCCAACTGCTCCAGTTCCAAAGAAACTTGCCATCAGCATCTGTCCTCCAAGTTCTCTACCATACTTAATGCTTGACATCTAATTAATTACCGATTGTTTTGTTGCTTTTCTGATGTCAATGATGAACTGAGTGTTATCCCTACACGAACAAAGAAAGAGAAAACTGGAGGAAAATTTACATTACCTCGAAGCTCAGCCACGGGGGAGATCCGTGGCAGAGAAACAATGAAGTGGGTGTCGACATTGGTGTCAACCCAGACACGCACCAATTGATTGAAATCCATATCCTGTTTTTCACCTCTGTGCACAAGGATGCATTGGACTCAGAACCTGGGTACATGACAAAAGGGGAGTGATGGATTGGGTTGCAGATGTCCAGGTTCAAAATCAAAACCCTAAAAGAAAATTTCTTTTTTTTTTAAAGGTGCCTACAATATGAAAATTAGGCTAAGAAATCCCATCTTCAAAGAAAAATTCGCCAATGCACACACCAAGCTCACTCCTCTGCTCTCTCCCGGGTCTCAACAAAAGTCTCTTCCACCAATGCAAAAATTGCTTACATGCACCAAAACTACGTAAAAAACTCTACGATTTTTTTTCCTTGCAAAAAATTCACTGATGCCTAACCCTCCTCCCTCAATAAACATTTGATTCTTCCTTTGAGTAGCAGCAAACCCCGCGACGTCAATAATACCCCTACAACTCGTTGGAGTTTATAAGTTATTGTTACCTTGTGCGAACTACATTCTACCTCCTCCTGATCCTCCGGACACAGACAGACATTCGCACAAATTCTCCTCCCATCGGAATGTCGTGCTGTTCGTGAGAGGAACTCGCAAGCTTTGGCCAGTCAGAAAGTATCGACGGCCATTTTGCTCATGCAAACCCGTGCATCCTTCAAACCCTAAAAAAAAACACCCTTAAACCCTAAAAAAACACCCTTAAACCCTAAAAAAACCACCCTTAAACCCTAAAAAAACACCCTTAAACCCTAAAAAAAACACCCTTAAACCCTAAAAAAACACCCTTAAACCCTAAAAAAAAACACCCTTAAACCCCAAAAAATACACCCTTAAACCCTAAAAATAACCTTCGACCCCAAATATATCCTTCAATCCTACAAACGTCGTTGATTCGTTAACCATCCTTAATTACCCTACCAACTTTACCCACCCCCCAACACACATCCTAAAACCCTAAACATCCTTCAACCCACTACTAAACCTAAACCCCACACATCCTAAAACCCTAAACATCCTTCAACCCACTACTAAACCTAAACCCCACCCATCCATGAACCCTAAACTTCCCACCAAAGCTTAACAACACACCCTTCAACTTCCTATAACAAAGCCTAACCACACACATCCTTCAACTTCCTACCAAAGCCTGACCACACACATCCCAGTTACGCATTTGATGCCCTATTATGCTGAAACTGGCCGTTCTCGCCCCCTGATCAGGATAACTTTATTACTTATATCACAAAACTTGTTGCCATTTTTTTTGGCTACACTTTTGATAGCGTGTGGCATGCATTCCTATTTTGTGCTTTCTTTTAGTGTAGGGTCATGCCCCAGGAGAAGACCATTCCCCAAGCAAGCAGCACCTTCCTTTGGGCACTTACTTGGGGAATGCCTTTGCCTTAAAAGCTTTACCCAGCATAAAAATCAATTAGAGTGCTACCAAAACTAAAATTGGGGTCCAAATGTGGCCAAAAAAATTCTATTCAATTGTCAGTTATTATGCATAAGGGTTGGTTCTCAAATACTCACCTTGAGAATTGCCAATTATACTGGTGAGGCAGGGTAGTTTAGGGTAGGGTAGTTTAGAGAGCTTTTTATTAAATAAAATTATATTTTTTTTCTTTTTCTTTTTTTCTATCATAAACATGTTTAGGGTTTTAGGATTGAACAACTTACATGTCTGAAATTCAAATCATCTGGTAAGTTATTAAAATTTTGAAAAGTTGAATAAATGGGAGTTGCTAGTTCTTGAAATGATATGTACAAAGAGAAGTTATCAAGTATAGGAGAAGGGCATGAGTACAAGCCATTCCATGATTTGAGATCTGTGCCCAGGGACGGTAGGCTGAGAGAACAGGTCGAAAATCACGAAAGGGCCTATACTCAGGTCCTTTTCCTATGTCGAGTAGAGCAGAGCTGGGATTTTTTCACTTTTTAGAAATAGTGACAGGCTGGCTAGTACTTTTCGCTGGTCAGAAAATCCCACTTACAGCCTGGCTAGTACTTTCCACTACAGAAGATCCCACTTGCTGAAAACAGGTTTCTTCAGGCAGGTAAGAGAGCTGAAAATACAAAGGAACAATCCAGGCAGTGCTTTACAGATATGAAAGTTATTTGGTTAGTTTTTGGTATTAACTATTGGTATGATTTTTCGTTTTGTCAATGTGGAAACTGACCCTAGACTACAGGTATGTGTGGAATGGGAACTAGAACCAAAATACATGTCTTTGAAAAACAAGTGACTAGAAGTAGTTCTGATTTAACCCCAGTTCTCATCACTTTCTTTGCAATGTAAACCTTGGTTGGCATCTCTAGTGCAGGGTTTCTTATTTTTAAATTGTGATATTGAAAAATTTGACGAAATTTTTCCACTAAACTAAAAAAATTAGTGGAATTTACAATTTTAAAAATCTCCCAAAACCTTTTTTTTCAAAAAAAGATAAATTTTTTTTATTAAAATACATTACTCCTGTGTCTTGTGCACGTGATTTTTCTTGTTTCTTGTTTTTGGTGGGAATTTTTTCATCATTTTGTGTTCCTTTTGAAAAACAATGTGTCAAGTCTTGACAGCATACCAGGTGTTTTTAGGGTTTTCTTTTCTTTTCTTTTCTTCCCCACCAGTGTGTCCTCCCATAATCACAGAATCTAACCATAAGCAAACAAATTTTCATGATAACCAGCATGCTCAAGCCAGTTTCTGCACATAACCATACAATGGAGATGGCCTCTTTTCATTCGCATGGAGAGTGGTTATGAAATCTTCAAAGGGTTATGGAATCATTGGGCCAGTGAGAGCTCACTGTGGTACCTTGTACTACCTAGTAGGTTGCTAATGAACCAGAGGTTGAAGGTTTTAAGAAGAAAAACCCCGTAAATAAAAATCAAGGATGTGAACCCATCCATCCAAAGTACAAGGCAAATGAGAACACAAGTAGACACAACCCAACGAAAAAACAAAAGCAGACAATCAACAAAAATCAGGTAAATACAAAAGAAAACGTTGTTCCAGCAACCAAGGTTTTGGGTTGTAACTTGTAACTCTCAATCTGACAGCCAATCAGAGCATAGAGATTCTTTGAAACACAGACAGACAGAGAGAGAAAACAAGCACCTTTTTGGAACAAGCACCCAGTACCCAAACTATCATAAGAACAGTGGTCAGTGTTTCCACTGGTTTCAAATGAAAGGTTTCTGCATTTGGCCTGTCCTGCCACTCCTCCCATTGTCCCTCTTCATCATCTTCATCATCACTTGGCTGGTCAAGACTGCACTGCACATAGCTGAAGTGGGCCACAATCTTGCTCGTCCCCCTGCTCCTCCCGGGCTGATCATTCACTCCATAGGTACCTGTCTGCAAGCAAGATACCCAAGATCTAGCAGTCTCAGAACTGTTAGGCACTCAAATGGAGAACTTTATGTAAGTACATTTTGTAAATAACCTGCAGAAAAAAAAAACTTCCCCCACTCCAGAAAATCTTCTCAAGAAACAAAGATTCTGTCATAATAAATTAACTACCCACCCATCTATTGATTTTCACCTACTTACCCTATTTATTATAATGGAGAAATAATACAGGTGGAGGAAGGAAGTTTTCTGCTTACTTCTAAATGGCATCTTTCTCTTTAACTCAGCATTTGAAACTCAAAGTACTTTGAAATTTTCCAGAACACTAAAAAAGGGTTCTGGAACTCGCTCACTTGCTCTTGTCCCATAGCCAGTTTAGCAGTAAAAGAGCTTTTTCTACAATCTCCAACTTGTCTAGCAGAGCTAGCTACTCTGCACATTGCAAGATTGAATCTCATCTGTGTAAAGCAGGTACAGAAGATGGCAACAGATGTAGATGTAAATTCACTGCACAACAGACTACAATTTAACCCCTCATTTAGCAGTCCATTTTCAGACTCATCTGCACTTTCAGTTGCTACTTCCTGGACAGATGTTTTCTGCATGGGATGCTGCCTGCTTGCCCCAATTACAAGTGGGGCCCATTTCAGTTTGCATGTCGTGCAGGATCATGTGGGGCATGCAAAAATATATCAAGCAAGAGAGACTGCTTCTCCTATCAAATGCTGTTCCACATTGCAATGGCATATGGAAGGGTGCCCATGGCCTCCTAAAAGTGGCCTCTAGTTCCACAACAAATCCCTTAAATCACTTGTAAGGAGTCAACAAAGGCTTCCCTTCAAAGTGGGCTTCCAAATTGCTGACCACAAGGTCTGCCATATCCCGTGTTGTGTCCCAAGTGTTACATCCCATATGTGGCGACAAAACCACATTGTCCATGTTCCACAACTCTTTGGGAACTCGTGGCTCCTTTTCATACACATCTAAACCAGCACCACCAAGACGCCCCTCAATCAGTGCCTTTATGAGCTCTTGTTCATCCACCACTGCACCTCTTGCAATGTTGACAAGGAATCCCTGAAATGTCCAACAAAACCCTGCATTCAGACATCCAGTATCTAATGCTCTCATTTCAGTCTCCCTTGCACCAAACATTTTACCATAGATAGTTGCATGTCACAGGATGGCCCCAAAACTGAAAGTGGTCATTTTTCATTGTGAGATCAAGACATTACTTACATTAGGTCCCAGTGCATCCAAGATTATGCGACCGACAATGTGGGTTGTCTCTTTGGTCAGAGGGCATGTAAGGACAAGCACGTCCGAATTCTTTGCAAGCTCTAATAAAGTGCCATAGTACTTGTAAGGAACACCAGTCTTCTCTTTGGTTCCAAAATATGATATTTTGCAACCAAAAGCCTCAGCTCTCTTTGCCACAGCTGAGCCAATCCGTCCCAGTCCAACTATACCCAGGCATTTGCCACTCATCTAAATATTCCAACAACCAAACCACCAGGATGAGAGCATCTGGTCAGATTGCTGCTGACAAGTGGTGACAACAAACTTGAAACAAGTGAGACCCTATTTGAGACACGAAAAAGCCAAAATTGGCAACAGCAGTAGCATACCTTGTAAGTGAGGGGGTATTCTCTAAGCTTTGGCCAGCAACCTTTGCGTACAAAACGGTCAGCTGCACAAACATGCCGCATGCTGGCCAGCAGCAGTGCTATGGCAAGATCTGCAGTGTCATCTGTCAATACATCAGGCGTATTGGTGACAGCAATCCCACATTCCTTGCACTTCTGCAAATCCACCTGGCATCCATGCAGCAGCTGAGTAGTTAGTGTGCCATTGCTACAATCTAGGGAAAATTTGAACCTTGCACAGATTGAATGCCAAAGGTTCACAGATTCAATGCCCAAAGCTATCCCACCACAAGCTATCCATCCTGAGAGGCAGGATTTAACTGCTAAGCCCCAAATTTGGAAAACATATTGCTTGCCATCGTATCAATCAATGGTTGGGTCAATCATGAATGTCAGACACCAGAGGAGCAACATCTGTAGCATCCCAAGGTGAACAACAGAGACTTATTCCTCTAGAAAAAGTGGAAAGGTTCCTCACAAAAACTCTTCCATCAATATTCCCTCTCCCTATCTTCTTCTCATCTACATCTTTCTCACTTGTGGAAGAACCATGTTGCTCATTCAAGGAATCTACATGGTGATGCAATACAAACCCTTGAGCCACACCTCCCATGTGCAATCACACATCCAATAAATTCAGCACATCATAAGCCTTGCCAAAACCCACAACTGACCAGAATCTACTATCCTATCATGGCTCATCAGTCCCCCCCTCAATTCTTATCCATTCTTATGCACTGCAGCACAGCACATGGAAACAGCAAACATAACAAGACCCATTGTTCTCACAATTCATAGATGCATGCATGGTCGCAAGTAAGAGACCTGACACCAGTTCTTGACCGACATGCAATGCAATGCAATAATTGTGTGTCACCTTCACCAGAATGAGGAGGATGCGTTTCTATCAGGTTGCTGGCCATGATGCCCTTTGCAGCCACAATCGGAAACCCCAACATCTGCTGCCTATTGCTTAGGGTAAAGGAGTAGGTTGATCAAGGATCTGTGTAGCTGTAATGCAAAGCTTTGCATGTCTTACTGACATCACACAGCAAAAATTCCTTTTAGCCGTTCCTTGTATAGCATGTTCTCTCAGCATTCAGGATACTGTTGTAAACACATAGACATCGAGAACATCCCGATAAGGAAGCTCTGGCTTTCTGCTGCTGCTGCTGGTGGTACTGCTCTCTCTCTCTCTCTCTCTCTCTCTCTCTCTCTCTCTCTCGTGCTCGCTGGCGCTGGCTGTCTGTGCAGTGCTCGAAGTCTATTACCTTAAACACCGGACTTTCCCTTCCCTCTCTCGTCTCATACATGGAATAGGAACACATATCAGAGAGAGACAGCAAGCAAGGGAAGCTTTCAAGATGAGATCCCTTCCTTTTTTCCATTATTCAACCAGGGTGCTGCTGCTGCTGTACCTTATCAAGTCCGACGCTGAAAGAAGCCACGATTTCCAGTTTCGGAAGTTTCCTGATCAATTCCGCGTCCACTTTTTCAGGGCCGGTTGTAACCACTGCACGGATGGATTCCGCATTCTCCATAACATACGCCTCCTTGTCGCTCTGCTCCCACAGCGGGTACAGCACGAACTTGGACTCCAACGAGTCTCGCAGATACGGCATGATTAGGACCTGCATCAACACCCCGGGCTTCACCATCTAATTGTCGGTCCGATTCTTCCCGCCTTCCGCCTCCCCCGGGTCCCGCTCCTGGTGGCTGTGTGTCCTAGTTTTATTGTCGCATTCACAGCCCACTTTATACTACCTACTCTCGCTTCTCCTCATTTGCAAATCAAAACAACACATTCTTCTCTCCTCCCACTCCGTTCCCTGCTTGTCTCTTCTCCGATTCTCTCTTCTCCTCTGGTTTCTTTTCCCCCTCTTCTCTGATTCCCTTCTCCCCTCTCTCTCTCTCTCTCTCTGTCTGTCTCTCTCTCTGTTCTCTGCTTGTACGCGTGTCTCTCTGCCCCTGCGCGAGCTTGCTTGTGCGTGCGCTCTCTGCGACTGCGCGAGCGCTCTGGGCGAGCCCTTCGAGAACGGAGGCGTAGGTAGGTAGGTGTGATGGATAGGTAGGTACGTGGCCTGGGAAGGTACCTGAAAGGGGAAGTGACAGGTAGGTAAGTAAGTAGGTAGGCTGGTAAAGTGCCTACAAGGGAGGAGAAAGGGTAAAGTGATAGGGTAGGTAGGCTTCTGAGGTAGGTAGGTAGGTAGGTAACTGGAAAGAGAAAAATAAATAAAAGAGAAAGAGACAAAAGAAACCAAAAAAAATCAAAGCTTCAAAAGTATCTTTGATTGTGTGGGTCCCAAGGTCTTTTTTGTGGTGAGAATTTTTTTTCAAAAGAAAAAGGGTAAAGTAGTGGGTGGGTAGGTAGTTTAGCAAGGTACCTCAAAGAGGAAACTGGTATGTAAGTAGGTAGGTAGGTAGTCTGGAAAGGTACCTGCAAAGGGAAAAGTAGTTGGTAGGTAGGTAGGTAGGTAGGTAGGTAGATAGGCTGAAAAGGTGCTCCACACTTAGATGACACATTATTCATGGATGATGTAGAAATGCCTTTTTCTAACACAAAAATATTAGTAAAAAAAAACTTATTTTATTTTTAAATTATATAATAAAAATAAAAAATTTAAGGGGCTTTTAGTTGTGATGATGATGATAATGATGGTTTTTTTTTTTTTTTTTTTTTTTTTGGGTGGGTGTGTTTTTTTTTTTTTTTTTTTTTTTTTTTTTTTTTTTTTTTTTTTGTGGGTTGTGTGATGATTTTTTTTAATTGAATATGATTTTTATTTTCTTGTTTCTTGGTTGTATAGAGTGAAATTTTGAAACATTTCTTTTGTCCTTGTGTGTGTGTGTACGTGAGTATTTTTTTAATCTCTAAAATATGAATAAGAGAACACTAGCAACAAACTAAACAAGAATAACGAAACTAAATACGACATGATTTGCAACCCGTCCTGTTGGTACGAACCTTTTTGTTTTGCAGTGGTCATTTTAACCCCTTTAAAAGCGTTTATTCTCTACTATGGATTTGGACACTGACTATTACTCTTCGTCCAGATGAAAAGACATAAATGGTCTTTGAGTATTTTAAAGGGGGGCTTTTATGACGTCTGTGGGTGGGGGACAGGTGATCATTAAAGGGTATATCTACTTATATAAAATAATTGGTGTCCGTACATGCTTGATTCGGTAATTCGTGATTGGCTGGAGCCCTCCCCCATCCGTGAGTTGTTTTGCCAGTGTTGCCACATTTTGTCTGTGTCATGTTAAGACATGTCCCCTATATATATGTACATTCCCATAAGAGCCTCCCTTTCTTTGCATGTCTCTCACCTGACTTGCACCCCCCAAACCAAAGGATACTTAGTATGGACTTTACAGCCATTTGGTTTTGTCGAGGTTGCGACTTGAGGAAGGTACAGGATGAAAAGCATCTACTCCTTGTCTGTCCAAATACACAGAAAGTTAAGGAACACTTTTGTTCGGCCTTGCCCCTCACTCACATGAGCACTCTTGCTGAGCTCATGCACATTACGAACACGGTCGCCTTGGCCAAGTTTGTGGCATGAGCTCATGCACATTACGAACACGGTCGCCTTGGCCAAGTTTGTGGCATGTTGCTAATATTAGAGGACAATTTGTTCTCCATGATCTGTCTTTTGTCTAATGGACTCTCTGGTCCTAAACGGATGTAAAATTGTAAACAATAAACAGGTTTTAGCATGTTGAGATAAATAATTATTTTTATTTTTATTTTTATTTTTTTGAGTTCAGGAAAATATATTTGCTTCATTTCCGTCTTCCCTTCTTAGTCTTCGGCATGGCGCCATGCATCTTTCTTCTTTCATGTGTTCAACACAAAAGTTGTATACAATTGTTAAAAAAAGTGAAAATTTGTAAAAGAGGGCTACTACACTCTACTAGGGTAGTACGAAGGAAGTGAATGTTGGAAGTCTAAATGAAGAAAAACCCTTTCAAATGAAAATCAAGGATGGGAACCCACCCATCCATCAAAAAATAGAAGACAAATGAGAACACAAGTAAACACAACCCAAAGAAAAAAACACAAAAAGCAAACAATCAATCAATAAAAAATCAGGTAAAAACAAAACCCTATCTATGCAAAGAGGACTCGTGGCTACAAAAATGACAATCAACAATAACAACAAGGCATCACAAACACGTTGGCTAGCCTTGCCAATAGATAAGATATTGTACATCTACCGACTGTGTCCACACTCTCAACACCAAAACAATCCGTTCCAATATAACCAATCTAAACACTTTCATCAAAGAAACTAACAACCCACACAAACTACCCACATGCATTTATCTACCAAGCAATGTTTTTTTTTCCTTGGTGAGATTTCACTATTTTTTGACAAAAAAATTGGAATTTTTTCGGAATTTTTTTTCCTAGTGCAAATTTGATTAATTTTTCTAATTTTTTGTTTAAATTTTCCCAATTTTTCAATATGAAATAAATAAATAAATAAATAATAATAACAACAACAACAACACTACCAATTGACCATCAAGTGTCTTATCTATTTATCTACTTAGAAATATACTTACCTATTATTCTTTTCCATGTAAAGAACTTTTAAATTTTTCATCTTTGTACATGAACACACCTCCCTCCCCTAGGAGCATTTTTAAATTTGAGGGATCTTTCAAGGTTGGAAAAACCTCCAAAATTTTCTCTAGTGTATTTGGAGGTATGCTTACGAAGCGTAATATGGGAAATTTTTATATTTTGAAATGCTCATGTCATTTTTTTCCATTTTTTCATGGGAAATGTTCTTTCATTAAAAAAATTTAAAAACCCTCAATTTTTACACTCAATAACACTTTGGGAACAAAGGGGAGAGTTCCCAAGGTAAAGCATATTTTGGCTTCATCCATGAAGAACTCAAAGGGATTCCATACCCTATGCTTACATAGGTAGTTAGTAGTTACCTAGGTAGTAAGTAGTATGATAGGTTACCAAGGTGGAAACTCTGATAAATTAGTTATAGGGTTTAAGAAATCACTTGTATTAAATCATTAAAAATTGATTTCAGATCACACAAACTAAGATTATTATTCCATTCATGGAAATATCTTGAATTTCTTTCATTCACACTTGAATCAATTTGAAATTAAAAACCTAAAATAATTAAACTAACCATATATTTATCCCTAACTAATTGAAACCTAGCCAAATAACTAAACTAACACACCTAACAAAAATACTAATATTTGTGTCATAAATCTTTAGATTTAGTTCCAAAATGAAACTATAATTTATTTATTTATTTAAGTTCCAACAACGTCAATAGGTAACCACTAATAGTGCATGACTCCTCAAGAGGGGGTACCCTATTGAACTTGGGGTACTTATTCATTCATGCTTCTATTAATTAATTAATGGGTCCATAGTTTTTTTTTTCAGTTTTAGAAGCAGCCATTTGATTGGCCCATCACCAATATTTTTGGAACATGGGGGCATTCCCCCAACATAAAGGCCTGCATAGCCTTCCCTCCCCCAAAATAGAAGCTAGCTTTGTTAGCCTACCTCTCTCCCACCAACCCCACCACCCCTTCCATTACAACTTACATCCCTAGAAGTTGAACCGTGTCCATACAATATGGATTAAAAAATGAGGTGCTATTGGGAACATCTTATTACTAGGGAGCAAAAATAGGAACTTGGGGAACACTTTTGGAACCTAATGGGAACATCTTGGGAACTTGATGGGAACACTTTAGATGGATCTAAACCCTAAACCATATATGATTTGAAAACACTACTACATGTTCATTTTTATGTAGAATTATAATGTCTTCAACATTTTCAACCATGGTTAGGTAATTTTATTTATTTATTTAATTATTTATATAAGTGTTGTGCAATAATTTGGATAAGAATTGTGCTTTATTTTCCAATTTTTGGGTAACCAATCGGACCAGTTGGGTCATTGAAATTCTTTTTTAAAAAAATAATAATAATCCCAATTTTATGCAATTAAAAAATGGAACATATAGTTTTGTCCAAACTTTCATGTCCTACGTGGCTTTGAAAACCCAAAACAATGTATAGATACCCAATGTATTTAGGTTATTGCCACATTTATAATCATAGGTTTCGGATTTGGATATTTTGATTTTGGGTATGTACCAATTTCATTGTTTGAGATTATGCTCTCCGATAATTAAGATTGATCAACCCATTCATTTCTTTCATTTTCTATAGTGACAATTTTGAATGGCCTTTTAAATCTTTGGTTTTCAAGTCCTTGCATTGGTTCATTAAAAATTTTGAAACCATTGGACTCTAGTAGCACATGTAGTTCTCCTAAGCTCCTTGCATTTGTTATGGATGACATTAGAATGGTGGTGGCTAGTTGGCAAAAGAATGTATTTTTATTTACAAGATTTGATATGCAATTTGTATGCAAATACCTTAACTACGGGCCTAAAATCTAGATCCACTTAGAACTTGGCTCTAGAATTGTCACAAATAAGGATCTAAAATTGGCTTTACCTTAAAAATGGACATGACATGCCGCATAAAACCTATAATCATCCACTTAGAGAATTAGCAATCTAAAAATTTGGACTTGGACCCAAAACTAACAAGTTTTTTTCTCTTTAAAAATATTCCCAAAACTAGCGGGTTGTCCATTGGTAGGGATCCAAGCATGAGTTTTTTTTTCAATTTTGGGACATAAAACATTTGGCAAGATTTCTAATAAATATGGCAAAACTAGTCAAATTTGCACTTCAAGAAAACATATTCCCAGAGTTTTCCCAATTTTTTGGGTCAAAAAATAAAATAAATTGTCCAATAAAAAAAACACTAAACCCAACTTTGACTTTTATATTCAAGTTCAAGTTGTTTCTACTTGCATTGGGTTCTTGTCAAACTAGGTTAAATCAACAACAAATAGGTAATATTAGGTTTTTTCCTTGGCTATTGCAAAACCCAAAAATAAATCAAAATAAACACACCCAAAATCATTTTTTTTAATTCATCCTCATCATAGGTTGGAAAAAAGAAATTTAATGAAACATGTATTATACACATTATTTTTTCATTATTTGTTTTTGGAGATAGATTATTATTATGTGAATATTATTAATCCATTAGGAACAACATTAATTATATGTGCAAAAATGACCAACATTTTACTCATTACAAATGTCATTGCTTGATGATAAATCCTAAAAAATCTTACAATCTAAAAATTATTAATTTTTTATTATATGAATATAAAATATCCTTGTAATTTATGGAAACCCTTAGAACCATTATTGACATTATGGAATAGGATAGAAGATGAAATTATTGTCATAGAACAAGCACAAGTGGATGAGATTAAATGGTTTGTATTTCTTTTTAAAGCTCATTTGGTGATCCTTAAATTCCCTTATACAAATATGACCTACAAGAAAAAAACAATCTATCTTATTTATTACATAATTTATTGTACATGGATGTCATTTTTGTTTTTTTTTTTTAAAAAAATCTTATTATACATGGGCATCTTTGACATTAATTATACCTCATTATTAAAAATTGTAATTTTCAAAAGCAATTGTGAAGGAAAATAAAAAATCTTTTAGAATATTCAAAAATATTTTATTCTTCAAATGAAAATTTCAAATTTCATTAATTATTTTACAACATGTGTTCAAGCTGCCTTTACATTACATTAATCAAAGTCATTTAAGCAATCTTGAAATTATGAATATATTAAATCATGTGTGCTCTTTACATCCCATGAATATATTGTAAGGGTTGTTTTGAAGACAACAAAAATAGAGGAAAAGAAAAAGAATTGATTTAATTTGTGTGCAATACACCAATGTTTGCAAATTGGATTCAAATTCAGATGGGCAAGACTTTAAAAACCATAAAATTTAATCACAATTTTTTTTTAATTATAAAATTTTCCCATTTTTAATGTAGTTAAAACATGTTCAAGGTTTGGCTTTTGATTTCAAAATTTGCATTCAATCGAATGTCAACTAGAATTCACATGTCTTTCAACCTACCATCACTATGTATCATACCAACGTCTTAAAAACCTTGAGATTATATTATTCATGTTGTTATTTAAGAATATATGACTCACATTCAAATACATTTTTGTTTCACCTTTTTCATTTCGTAACTACACTTTTAAACATAATGGCCTATTAAATAATACATTATTTATGTTTTGAAACATGAATCTTAAATTATAATTAAAGTTTTTACCTACACATCATGATTGCAAATTGTTTTAAATGTCTTCAATTTCAAATTTTGTTTCATATGAAAAGAACAACATGTCTTGGTGTATTTTAAACCATTACATCACACTATATATCCATACATTCTTTAATGGATTTGATATTGATAGTTTTCATAATGTTCAAATTTTTAACAAGTGGTAATGTTAAATTTAACATGACGGTAACTTTTGGTTTGTATTAGAAATGAAATTGAAAAATAAATAAATATGAATTTTCATTATATTTAAAATTTTAAAATTAAATTATAGGCATTCTTCATAATGGTATTTTCAATTTAAACCAAAATTTAAGAATAAAATAATATATTTTTATTAATATTTTATTTATTTATCAAATATAAGACCATAAAACCATTAATTTTCAAATTATTATTTTTTGCAATATTTTAGTGCACACCATTTAATCAATATTAAAACCATATGATTTAACATTGAAAATGAAATATATCCAACAATTTTCTTTTATCAAAGTTGATTAGTCTAAATTTTTTTATCAATGTTATGTTTATGAAATTAATTATATTTAATTCAATAATTTAAAATATATAATTAGTTAATATTTATAAGAAGCAACAACTAATAATTATTTTTTAATATCACCTCCACACAACTTAGCAATGAATACTTTTAATTTACCATGTTTAAATACTTTCTCATTAATAGAGTAGTTAAAAATGATGTGATGTACCCATTTTGCATTGGTTGTCATGTCAACATCTATTCAAACATGTTGGTTTCATCCATCTAGTAAAATGTGAACCTTTTTCTTCCACTGAATCTACCCATGGATGTTTGGCAACCAAAAACAGATTTTCAATTGACTTAATTTCAATGACCGAAACTTTTCAATTACCAAAGCTCTAATGACCAAATTTTTTTAGCTATTGCATTTTGGTTGTTAACAATTCAGTGACCATTACCCATTCAAAATAGGTTTTGGTCATGTGATTGATAATGGATCAATATCCATTGTTGATCTAATGACCAAATTTAGGCTATTTTTTGCTTTTCATTTAGGCAAATTGCTTTAATAGTTGATAATCGATCTTAGGCTTCCATTGATAATTAAAATTAATATGAATCATACTTGGAAAAAACATCAACTTTCAAAAAATATTGACCTAACCCACTTTGCTTGTCTTGGGTAATAAAAATTGGAACGTGCATTTTAAACTCATTTTCTCCTTTGAGGTATGTGGGTTTTGTGTTGTTTAACAAATCACGTGACACGCCCCCAAGTTCCTTATTAGACCCAAAACGGGTCCAACTATGTCAAAGAGCGGAAGTAGTTGGAACTTGGTGCTGTTCCCAGCTTCTAGCACTAAAGGGGGTAAGAAAGGCGTGCTGAAAGCTCCAACATTAGACTAAGAAGAGGGACAAGCTTATTTAGTTACTCGGTCCTGCATTCAAAAACCAACCAACAAGTTGGTTAGTTCACATTCGGAACACTCTTAGTGTTGAAACAAGCCACGGTAACCCTGGATTCACTTGACTCACCACGTCCCAGATTCGGGGGAAGCCACCACCTTCCCCCATATAATATTCTATGCGTCTCTCCGCCGCACTTGCATCCGAATGGCACTTTTTCCCAGGACTCCCAAAGTGGAGTCTCGAAACTGTCCCGGTTTGGACTTCTGGGACTTTGGGCGTTCATAACTTCTCGCCCAACCTCCGATTGGGACAGGGTCTAAAGAAAACTTGTAGCTCTCCTTGAGAGCTTTCCAACGGTGTGTCGCACTCCACCTGCACACACCGTGATTGGGTCGATTCCCAACTTTTAGTGGTTGAGAGTCAAATTGCCAATTTGACTCCCGGCCCTTCTTTCAGCCATAACTTGTGCTGCAGTGTCCAAATGGCTAATGCGAGGCCATTTCGGACATCTACACTTCAAGACCTTTCCTATGATATAAAGAACACCTCGATGCGAGGTGTTTTGACGCCTACAATCGTGTTTTGAATTTTTCGGAATCTCGAAGGACTCCCAAGTCCCATTTTCGAGAATGTGAGTGGCGACCTCACACTTCCCTCAAAGTGAGGTTGCGACAATCATGGCCATATACCTTGGGAGAAAGATGAAACATTTATATTAAGAAACATTATGAATATATGACATTTAAATTATCATATTGCATTGCAATTGGTGTTGAATGTCATTGTGTAGCTTTTAAGTTACAATCAGACCTTATTATTATATACTCATTTTCATAGTCATTTTTTTCTATATTTTTTCATTGGAGGTTAGGTGGAACACGTGTGAATGACAATATTTGATGACCTAAACAAGTCAAGTAAAATAAAATGAAAATTTTACAACAATATCATTTCATATCGCAAGAATATAATTTTAAAACAAGGATGCATGGTACACAAATGTGATTAGCAAGGTTTGATGCTTAGATTTCAATTCTCATTTGTTTGAAATTTTTCTTTTAAATCATTTGGAAGAACATACATGTTTGGTTTAGCATTATACTCTTAAAATGTACCATGATGATTCTCACAGTTGTGTTTTTCCAAAATATTTCTCTAAGAAATTTTTCAAGAAACTAATGTGTCAAAAAAACAAGGATGGTGCTAGTGCCCTATGTGATTATGAACTTTGTGAAAGGAAGTACTTGAAAGTAGGGTCATATCACAATGGTCCACATTCCTAATTTTGCACTAACTTGCTTGTTATTCTTATATGTCATCCAATCTTTCAATATGGGCATGAATTCATGGTTGTGGATTCAAGGTTCTAAAATTGTTTCAACCATGTTTCCATTATTGATATAATGATGTGCATTGGATGTGTGTTGACTATTGGTCTGATGAATTCACCTAGATGGGGACATATTGTGCACAACAAAATGTGATTGATATTTTTGGTGGGTGAGATGATTTTTTTCTTATTAGGTCACAAATGATAAGAACCCCATATCATCTTCAAGAATCTTCAACAAGATGGAATGGGAACATTTAAATGAAATGTAATAATGAATGTGCACTTCAAGTTAAAAGGATAGTAGAAATGAAATTAGACAATTTTGATTTTGTGGGGGCCAAGAAGTATGTGTTAATTACACAAAGTTTATTTTAGAAATTGGAAAACATCAATCAAATGCTAACAATTATTAATGTTCATACTATGGCTATGGTGCAAGTTGGAAGCAATGAAATGGGTTGGTATGGGATCTTCTAATTAAATATTTTCTTCATTTTTTGTTTTGATTTGATCATTGACTACACCAACATTGTTAATTTTAACACCATTTATTTTGTTAATAATAAATGAATCACATGGTTGATGAAAGTTTGATAAAACAACAATATGGTCAACTTGCTTTGCTTTTGCATTATAATAAGAATGAGTTTGCAAGGTTTAAATCAACATTCAAAGTGATTGGGGATGTAGTTAATGTTTTATTTAATATGCAAAAGAAATTAATCGATGATGACACACCCCCAAGCTCCTTAATGGAATCAAATGTGAATCCAAACTAAAAATAGCGAAAAAATGAGGAGTTAGGGCACGCTCCCTGGCTTGTAGCACTTTGAGGGGGTAGAAGGGTGTGCTGGAACTTCGGGATGGGACTAGGAAGAGTGAAAAGCATCAACTATTCACACAGACATGCACAAAACCAACACAAGGTGGTTAGTGCACAATTGCAGCACTTTTGGTGCTAAGACGAGCCACGGGCAACTCAGACTCACAAAACTCACCACGGCCCGGGCTTGGGGGAAGCCACCACCTTCCCCCTTATAGTATACTCTGTGCCTCTCCACGAGACCCACATCCAAATGGCTTTTTGTCCCGAGACTCCCAAGTGGGAATCCCGAAAATTGCCAAAGTTGAAATTCCCGTGATTTTGGGGGGCCCATAATTTTGTGTGCAAACCTCCGATTGAAACAAGGTCTAAAACAAAGTTGTAGCCCTCATCAAGAGCTTTTCAATGGTATGTCGCACGTCACCTGAATGCAAGGTAATCGGGTCAATTCCTGACTTTTAGTGGTCAAAAGTCAAATTGCCAATTTGATTCCCGGCCCTTCTTTTGGCCATAACTTGTGTTTCAAATGTCCAAATGGGTTATGCGAACTCATTTTAGACATCTAAGTTTCAATAGCTTTACAATGGTATAAATAACTCTTCAATCCATTGGGTTTTGACCCTTGCTATTGCTCTCTAAACATTTGGGACTCAACCAGGACTCCACCTCCCAAAATGGAAACTCCTTTGGGAGTGTGAGGGTTCATTCCCTCACACTTTTCTTCACTCTTGGGCTTCCCTCTTGGACTACAACCTTGCAAGGCCTTGCCTTGGTTGCGAGCCCAAGACTAGGGTTGCAACACATGAGATGATGTAAAACCATGGAGTAAATTGGATGTGTTTGGGAAAGTGGTTCTTGATTTGTTTTTTATTCGAATAATGTGGAATTTTTAAATATTATAGTTTTTCACCTATTAAATTTTTTTTGTTGTTGAATTTATTTGTTTTTTTGCCTTTTATTACTTATGCATTCTCTATTGTTGTTGTTATTATTGATGTAAATAGTCATAATGTAATTTGATGTAATTCTTTAGTTTTTCATTTCTCTTGTGGTGGTGCAGTTTTAACTTTGTTTCTTATTTTTCTTCATATCATAATATGTTTGAATAATCAATTTCCCAAATTTGATTGGATACACTTTTAATACATATTAGGATTATTAAAAATGATGTGATGTGCCCATTTTGTGTCAATTTCTTCCATTAGGTTTAAACCACCTTCGAAAGATTTGGTAAAATCATCCACATTTCACATCAATTGGCATAGGATATAGGGCCTCACATCCCTTTTGCATTTGGGATTTTCCCAATTCCCATTTATTAATACCAAATGCAATAAATGACATGCTCAGTTGCCAAATCCATCACATGTTTACACCCCATGCTTGAGGTTGATTAAGTGTGTTATATTGATTATATTCCTTATGTTCCAACATGACAACTTGAAAGGTAAACTATGCATATAGATGACGGTGGAATCAGGCCCTATATTATGGACATCTTATCCTTGCCACCATTTGTCATTATTAAACATTATGATTTTTACATCTATTAACACATGCCCAACTACCATGCTATTTCTGGTCCATACAAGTTGTACCAAATAACACATGGGTCACATTTTTAATTAAAAGGTTGAAGTGAAAGCAAAAAATTTCCCTTGTTTTTTTGGAGGCCATAGTGAAATATTCTTAGTTTAATCTAAGTTGTGTCGAACAATGTATGTTTTTGATATTTTGCATCTTCCACTAGGAGAAAAAGGGGTGTTTTACAATTGGGTTTACAACTCAACTTTGAGTTGTAATGAGCATCTGCAATTCACTATATTTCTACACCCATGAGTGATATCAAACAAGCTGCATAAGTTGCAAAACATCCAACTCACCATACATACAATCAATTGCAACTTTATTACAATAACCCCTTTTCAACTACTATGCAACTCCCTTATGACTATAACTATAATGTCATGTTGATGTCACTTTTCATCCATTCATCAAAATCTAACATGTGGCATTATGAATTTTTTTGGGTGATTTATAAAAAAAATATTGATATCCACCACCCATTATGATTGTTCATTGAAAATGGTCTTAGATTATAGCAGGTAACACAATCAAAAGTTGCCACACGGCATAATAATTGATTTTTGGATATGTATATAAATATTTAGGTAGATAAATTGGAAGGCCCTACTTACCAACCTACCTACTTACCTAGTTACTTACTAAGGTAGGCAAATAGGTAGGAAGGTAGGAGGATAAGTGAATCAAATAGTAACCACATAAATATTTTTATTTTGTTTTGTGTTTTGCCTTTAGGGTTAAGCTTTTATGAGTTCATCTCAAAATGGCACATGTATTTTAGTGTGAAAATATAAGAAAAGACACTTAGTCCTTTATAATAATTTGTGAAAGGAGATCTTGAAGACAAAGGATATGGGTTAAATGTTTTAATTGCACATTAGTTGCAAATTGAGTTGTAAGTACAAAAAATATTTTCACACATGCTTTGTGTTTGATTTTGAATTTGTAAATTATACAACTAAAAAGATAATTATTTGATGATTATATATGTGAATTAACTATCAAATAATTAATTAAATGAAATAATAATTTTAATTATTTTAAAAAATTAACATAACTCATTATTGGAATAATTAAATTAAAATTTATAATTAATCATCTAGCATAATTATGTCAAAAAAAATTCAATTAAATTTGATAATTAATTATCAAAATAAATATTAGTTAATTAATTATCGAATTTTAATATTTATTTATTTATTATTTAATTAACTAAAATATAAAAATTTAAATTTGATTAATGAAATCATATGAATAGTTTATTATTCAGTTTAATTAATTAATTCATAGTAATTCAATATATTACATATTAATATTTTATTAATAAATTATTAACAAATAATTCATTATGAAATATTAAATAATAAACATGAATTTGAGGAAAAGACATTGAGGTATATAAAGACATATCCATATGTATGCTTTTATTTAATGTTTGATGGAATATATACATTGCTTTTAATTTCAATTCAAAAATAAACTTTCACCTTCCATGGAATTTTATGGTTTGATATGTATGTATGCCAATATGATATTGTGAGTTGCAATGTAGTGGAATATCATTAATACAACGATTGAAAACCAATCACAAAAAATAATACTATACATAGTGGCAACCTAATGGCATAACTAGTTGCAAGTAAGTTGAGAGTTTCATATCTAATGGGCGGTGGAAATGCACACACATAGCATGATCATATGTGTCAAAGTCATACACTAGTTGCAACACTAGTTGTAAAGTAGTTGTTGATTTGGAGTTACATTTACATTAGTTGCAATGTAGTTGTCACATGCAACTAAAGTGCAACTTGCCAAAAAGTCAAACATGGTTGACTACAACCACATATATAGTGCATGCATTCCGCTGTATAGGTGTTTCTCTTATAACTAACTTGTAACTACAATACAATTCCTTGATTTTCTAACATGACATTTAATTTAATTTAATTTTTTGTATTTTCATGGGATAGTTGTAGTGTAATTGTATATTAGTTGTTTTGGAGCCTTAATTGTAAGGTAGTGTGGTTAAGGTGGACATAATTTCTCATAGTGTTTCACAAGCTTTTTGACAACATATTGGATATTTTCTACCATGATGTTAAATTGTGTGATTGAAATTTTCAGACATCATGGTATTATGCATATATTTGCACTAATTCCACCTCCATTTGCCCAACATGCACCCAAAATGTTGTTGCATGTTGTTTGAAGTAAGGTTATCAAATGACATGACACACCCAATTTGCATCCATTGTCATGTTGACATCCATTTAAATATGTCAATTTTATTTGTCAAGTTGAATGTTAAGCATTGTTTTGAACAACCAAAATTTTTCGATTGGATTGGTTTTGATGACCAAAAATTTTCAATCACCCAATTTTTTAGTCATATAAATTAGCAATTGAAAAAATAATTGGTCACCTCCCTAAAAAAAATCAATTTCCTCCCAAAAAAGTTTGGTTGTTGCCTCACAAATTTCAATAATCTCATTGATGATGGTTTAATATCCACCATTGAACTAATGACTTAAATTTTTTGATTACTATCCAAAAACATTTCGATCATTCCTTGGAAATTCTATCATTGCCCCAAAAAATTCAGCAATCAATTTTTGGTTGTTAATCAAGCAATTAAATTTTTTTTGGTCACCACTCAAAAAAATTTGGTCATTGCTAAAAAAATTAAATCATCTAATCAACAATGGTTCAATTTCCACCATCAATCCAACAACCAAAAATTTCCGATCATTGCCCAAAAATTCTCAATCATTGCCCATAATGTTTTGGTCATGGCTTTAAATTTTTTTTTTATTGTTGCAAGCTATGACAACTAAATGTTGTTTTGATCACCATAAGGTTTGAAGTTACCAAATTATTTGATTTTTGATCACCCTTAATTTTCCACCAAGTAACCCAACTTAGCTTTGACTTTGGTTGACCTAAAGTGACCCTATTATGAAATGACATTGGCCAATATGCATGCATTGAATGGATGCATTGAAATGGATGTGTCGCGTCCTAATTGATGTTTAGATATTATGACAACCATAGTTTGTAGTTAGTTAGGCTACATTGACAAATGTTTCCACATCTACTCAATATTGCTCCTTCGTGTCAATCAAAATATGATGGTAGCATTTGACATCCTCCATGGAATTTAAATGTTCTTTTTTCTCTTCACTTGCCTTTGTATCTACTTGCATTAATGTTTTTTGTTTTTTGACAACTTTGCATTCTAGAATCTCAATTCTTTTTTGCATCGTGCCTAATTATTCATGCAACACACTGCACTTCAACTCCATTTCATGTAATGTGGCATGCATGATCCCCAATTCCTTTTATAGTGTCTCAAAAGCATGTTCTACAATCTTGGCCCTTTAGTTCACCTCCCTAGAAATAGAGGTGGCTTTTGTGTGCTTGGCCCCTTTTGCATGCCCCATTTGGCACACTTTCATGTCAAATGGATCATGTATGTGATTTCCACCATAGCTTTCAAGTTTGCCTCCATTTGCTTTTGGGTTCCTTAATTATTTTTTACTCATGGCAAGTCAGGAATTACAAATTCCCTTCAATGTATGGTGAAATTACACTAAACAATTATGAGGTCCATGGCATATTTGGTCAAGAACCTTGCAAATGTCACCTGGGTTGAAAATTGGATGTAGAATACTTCTTAAACAATTCAACAAAGATCTCATTTCACAAGATGATTCATGATATGTACAAAATGAATTCAAAGGTGTGAAGAATTATCTAACATGTTGTGTATACATTGGTGGGATTTTCATCCAATTGGACTCCACCTAAAATGTTAGCAAAAGTAGCCATAAATTGTTTATAGTTGGTGCATATGAAATTTGGTGTATTTTATATGAATTGTTGGAAATGATGTGTTTTGAACATGTTGACTTAGTAAATCAAGTTTTGTCAAGGAATCACGATGTCATGTATGATTATCTTCGAAATTTGAATACTATTGGGTTTTTCATTGAACAGATTAAAATTTCACAATTTTTGGTTCACTTGCATTGATATTGTGATATTCCTTGTGCATATGTTAAGGGCACAAGTAATTACATACATCCCATCATTTCATGTCCCCAAACTATTTCCTTGTCAATATTTTGACATGTTGGAAGATCCACATGTCCATCTTCAGATAAAAAATATTTCAATAAAATGTCATGAACATCAAATTATGGAATAAAATCAATAAATATTCCTTTAAAACAATATTTTTGATGCAAATGGAAACCATCCGCTAGTTGTTTTTATTTTTTTGTACAAAATTTGGCAAATTTTAGCAAAATATAAGAAATTTGTTGAATTTACATTCAAAACCCTAAAATTTCCCAAATTTTATGTGGAAAAACAAATTGCCCAATTTTTTTTGAAGCCATGCCCAAAAAAAATTGTTAGGTTATTAATCATTGTGGAATGATCAAAATAAGTTCGATCACTAGTGGCTTGTGGCAACCAAACATCATTTTAGTTGCCACAAGGTTTTAAGCAGTTGAATGACACAAATTTTTGTTGCCTTACACCTTGTGTTAGGCAATTTAATTTGGTCTTTGACCTAAGTTGTCTTTATGTTGACCTAGGTTGATCTTTTTTTGACATGACATTAGGTAACATCAATGTCTAAACAAATGCATCACATTTTGATGGATGCCTAGAGTTATGACAACCATGTTCCTTGGAAATGGGTAAACATATATTTTTTCCTTTTATAATTACATTTTAAAATAATAGAATATATTTTAAATGAATACAAATTTGACCTATGTAACATTTCTAAAGTTTATTTGACCTTTAAATCACTATGATTGTTGATAGGCCAAGGTTTTGAAATGACAACCCAAAATAGGATGGCAACTTTACAAATATTCCCAAATCTTAACATCGTTAATTAAATTCAAAATTTTAATATAAAAAGTAAAAAGTACAATAGTATATTATTTTAAATTAATCTCTTTTTTATTAATTAAATAAACTATAAAAATATAAAACCATTAACCTTTTAATCACAATTAGAAACATATTCAAATCAACATTTGAAAATGAAATTTCGATTATAACATTTTATTGAAATTAACAAGTTTACATCATTTTTTTTATCAATGTTATGTTTATGAATTTTCTTAGACTTAATAAATTCATTTTAAACCTCAAATTCATTAATATTTGGTGGGTGGCATGTACCAATCTTTTAATATCACCTTTACACATGACCCAGGGATGGACATTTTAATTTGCCCTTTTCTAACCACTTTCTCTTTGGAATGGGTAAACTATTTTTTTCCCCTTCTAATTACTTTTTTTCGAATCAATAAAACATATTTCCCCCTTCAACTTTGGTCTTTTACAAAATTAGTGAAGATTTTACCCATCTAACATTTCCAAAAAAAATTGAGCTTTTAAACCATTATGATCGTTGTTAGGCCAAGGTTTTGAAAAAAATCCCAAGATGGGATGTTGACTTAACAAACGTTCCTAAATTGAAAAATACCTAGTCAAAATTCAAATCGGTGTGGTGTTTTCATTTAGGAATGACTTAAGCTTGTTGATAACAAAAACAAACCTAGACAACACCAAGGATGATGAAATATGGAGAACAATAAAAGGATGGGAATGTCAGCAAGGAATGACAAAATAACAACAAACAATAATATGGGTGTCACAAAAGAGACATTCAAAACACCAAAATCACCATGTTAGACACAAACATTTTTCTTTTCAAGCAATAGGGGGCATCAAGAGGTCGAGGGTTGAGGGCATTGGACACGATGTTGGAGGATACCAAGAAATGCATTAGGGCCATTACATGCACTAAAGGTTGAAAATATTTTATATTATATATTTAAAGAAGGGATTCTTGGGAACCATGGTAAAAAGGATGTTGGGGATGTCAAAAAAATTATCTTGAAGTAATGAGGGGCACCAAAAAAAACATCATGGGTGTCAAAAATGTTAATGTTTCAATAAGTGAAAATTAAATATAATATTCTAGAATTAATGAAAGTGGAAATGATTTCATGGACAATTTATATATGATCATGGATTACCAATGTTTCATAACTATTTTAAAAATATTTTTTAATTTAAAAATATTTATTAATATGTTTACCTTATGTCAATTGATCATCACTAATAATGGAAAGCATAAGTTTTCAAATAGGATGTTTCAAATAGGGGTAAAATGTTATAGGATGATTTTAAAGCATCCTTCAAACCAAAGTGTTTGTGATGGCCTATACATCAAGCTTTTGCTATCCTACAACATAGGTTCATATATATTGACATATATGTCAAAAAATAAATTGGCTTATTTCATATTTTTTTAAAATGTCAAAATGTGACCGAGTATTTACTCTTGAACCCACAAGCTTCACTTACAAGGTGATTAGGACAATATTGGTAAACATTATGGTAAGGGGTTTGCAATATTTGTTTTTTTATTTTTTATTTTGTAAAAACAACAATTTTCTATTGGAAAACACACTTTACATTGAAAAAACATGTTTTCCCAACATTACAAAATATTGAAACTAAAATCTCATGGCTAGGGAAAAAACTCTAAATTTTTTTGGAATGTAATTTAACTGTGAAATAAATGTTTAAATTTTAGTTTAAACTTCACTTTGAATATGTGAGAAAGAAGTAAGAATAATGGTAAAGGAGATGTTTAATAATCAATTGATTTTGTGAAAATTAAGTTCCATTTGAATGAAAATATTGAACGGCATTGTAGACAACTTGAATTGAATTGAATTGAAATTCTTCAAATTTAATTCAAAATTAATTAAATTCAAAATTCAAAATTTTATTCAATTACATTGATTTGAATTTGAATTCCAATTCTATCAAAGAGAGATGAGATGCAAATTGGTGTAGCATGTATTGCAATTTGTTTTAAAAGACACAAATTTGAAAAGACATGTTTTCATTCCTCTTTAATTGGCAATTAGCTAAACAAATTCCAATTTGGAATTGTCATTCAAAAGGAGGACATATGGAATCTAAAGTTCTATACTTAAACTTGGTTTGATCAACCATTGGCATTAGAATTACAAGAACAAAACTTTGGGGAAGAAATAAAGGGAATTTGATTAGAACTCTATGGAACACATTGAAAACAACAAGATCCAAAACAATCAACTTGTCATCCCCTAGTTTTGATGGTGGCAACTTTGCAAATTGCAAAGACATATCATCCAAAAAGTTTGTGGGTTGTCTTTCCTTCATATATAAGATATTTTTCTTGTTTTTTAATTGTCTCTTTCCCCCCCCTTTAATGCAAGTTTATAATTGACCCTAACAAGGTAATTCTGAAATTGTTTGGATAATTTTTTAAAAAAATGGTGGTAGTAATGTATATACATAGCTTGTAATATCAAATTAACAATTGGATTTTTTGGGTTGTTTTAGCTCATATTTTAGGTCTACATATTTTAACAATATCAATCTTACAAAAGGGAGAGGAACCCAAGGCAAAGCTTTTCATGTACATCTTCTTCATCCTTTACAAGCTTATTGTGTCCAAAGTGACAATGAGATATGCCACTTGGGTAGTCATGAAAGTCAATAAAAGAGTCATGAAAATATTTTGTATTTTCTTTCATGAAAGACTATTGCATTTCACAAGTGAAATGACAAAAAATTGACATGCAAGAATGTTAATTAGGTTTAGTTTTGACTTGAGAAAGATTGAAGCCTTTTTTCTTGGTGTGTGCCAAATATGAAAATAACAATAATTTTGCATTAGTAGATGTATATATTGCATCTTGGAGTAGATATGATTTCATTGCTTCAAGTAGTAGATGAAAACATGGAACCAATAGCAAATCAAACTTCACAATTGAAACTTGAGGTTATTGGAGAATCATGGCGCCTCTATGTGCACACATTGCAACCTAAAAGTTCGCTTATTCGAAATCCAAAAGATCGTGTTGCAAAGTTGCTTAACAAAGGAGGTAATTTTTTATTAAAAAAAAAATCTACAAAAGGATCCTACAAAATGCACACTACCCATTTGCACTTATGTGCTTAGCTATGGTTGTTTCAATTAAGGTTCTGAGCTTAACTCATCTTCGTATGTAATATGATTCCATTAATAACAAAACATTTGAACAAGTTGCATCTATTTCATGTTGTTGCATTGAGTTCCATGCTTGTTTGAATTTTGTTGTGCCTTTTCGATTAAATATTTTTGTATAAGCTTTGATGACAATAACATCAACACTTTGTATCAACTCTTCCAAATTGCACATGACCCCAAAATAAAAATTGTAGGTTGTAAAAGTGAAATTGACAAATATTATGATAATCAAGAGAGTTTGTTGAAAAGCTTTGCGGAGATGGATGAGGTCACAAAGAAAGGCGGGTACTTCCCTACAACAACCCAAGTAAGATTTATTCGTAAGCTTGTCCAAAAACTTTTTCCACTATATATACATAAGCTACAAATATACGTAAATTTTTTTTTTTACTATACTCAAATTTATGACAAAACATATGAGTCAACCCAATAGTAAAAACACAAAAAAAAATGGTTTTTGGTGACAATAAAATAAAATAAAATAAAATAGGGTTTAAAAAAAATATGAAAATGAAAATGATTTTTAAAAAAAATGTTTATTGCAGGATGAAAGTGATAAAATTAAAAGTGGGGAAAAATGCGCGATTCTCATGTCCAATTATGCAAACATTATTTTGTTCATAGCCAAAGTATATGCATCTATAGTGAGTGGCTCGATGGCGATAATTGCTTCCACATTGGATTCACTACTCGATTTGTTGTCTGGGCTGATTTTGTGGTTCACCGCTCGTTCAATGCAAAGATTGAATCCCTATCTCTATCCTATTGGCAAGAAGCGGAAGCAACCATTGGTTAGTCTAAACACCCTCACTCACACACACACACACACACACACACACACACATGCACATGCGCTATAAACTCACAAATGGACTAACAAATATATTTATTATGTGTATACATGTACAATTAACTCGTTATATATTTCCATTAACTTTTGGTGTACAAGGATAAGATGAAAATAATCATTTTTGATTTGATGTTGGTTTTTTGTTTTAAAAATTTGACTCCAATTTGGCTAAATATGTTTTGAGTTGCAAAAAAGAATCATGGCAAAATACTGGTGCAAAAAAATGTTTTTGTTTTGCTAATTGACTCCAGGGAATCATGGCATTTGCTTGTGTAATGGCAATGCTGGGATTGGAAATAATTGTGGAGTCAATTCGAAAGCTTGTATCATCAAAGGTAAGGTAAGGTATGTTC